>Ga0247782_1000284_pt1 | contig 50766 bp, 36 predicted proteins | sample UWRJL019104C5_FD_179928 | JGI IMG/M metagenome (GOLD analysis project Ga0247782, IMG submission 179928) | Plant litter microbial communities from Arlington Agricultural Research Station in Wisconsin, United States - UWRJ-L019-104C-5 | ecosystem: Environmental > Terrestrial > Plant litter >...
AAGCGTAAGCTAAGCTTTTATATTTTACTTATTTGCTTTTTTTTGTTAAACTTAACTAAATATAAACTTAGTATATAAAAAAAAAAACATAATAAAAGCTTTATATAAGCAATGCAAGCATTTTATTTAGCTAAAAAAGTGCTTTAAAAGCTTTAAAAAGCTTAGCAAGCTTTTTAGCGCGCTTTAAAAGCTTTTTTAAAACAGTTTTTGCTTGCAAATAAAATATAAAATAGCTGCGCTATAAAACAGCTAAGCAGATTACTTAATAATAATAATATTATTATTATTTATATAAAAAAGCTTTTAGTTTAAATTTTTTAATTTATATTAAAAAACTTATTAATATTTTATTAACTTTATATTTAAAAATATTTTTTTATAATTAAATAATTTTATTATTATATTTACTTTTTTTAATATTATATTTAAAGCTTTTTTTATTGCATTAAATTATTTATAATAGTTTAAATAGCTTTTTTAAATTATATTTTAAAGTGCTTTTATAATTAGTTTTTTAATTTTTTTTAAAATATTAAATATTTAACTTATTATTTTTTAGCTTATTAAGCTTACTATTTATATATATATTAATAATATTTGGTTTTTTTTTAAAAAAAAAAAAAGCTATTATTTTTTTATTTAAATAAAATTTAATAAAAACATTTTAATTTTGCTTTAATTAAATATATTAAAATTATTTTAAAAAAGTTTTATTTTTTTTATAAATAAGGTTTTTAAATTATTATAACATTAAGCTTTTAAATAAATTTTTAATGTTTATTTTTTATTACTATTTTATATTATATTATAGCTTTATAAAATAAAATATTTTTAATAATTATTATATTTAATTAATATATATTAATAATACTAATATTTAATTTTAGCTTTTTTTAAAAAATAAACTTAAAAAAATTATAGTTTTTTTAAAGTCTTATAATTATTTTAAAAAGTATAACTTATCGTACAAAAAATTATTATGCATTTAATAAATATAAAATTTTATTTTATAATATATTATTTATAATTTATAAATATTTTAAGCTTTTTATAATTATTTATAATATTTATATTTATTATTATTAAGTTAATATAATTTATAAAGCTTATTATAATAATTTTTAAATATTATTTAATTAGCTTTTTATATAATATAAATATATAAATTAAAAATTATAATATTATTTTTAATAGCAAGCTTTATAGCATTTTTATATATAATATATTAAGCTTTGCAAGCATATTATTTTTAAAAAAAGTATTTTATAATTTATTATAATACTTTTTATTTAGCTTATTATTTATAATAAAATACTTTTTTATTATTATACTATTATTAAATATTTTTAAAATATTTAATAATAATAATAATATAATATTGTTATAATAAAGCGCTTAATAAATTTTTTTAGCTACTATTTTAATTATTACTTTAATTAACTGCTAGCTTTTAGTATTTATTTAGATTTTGAAAAATAAATTATAAATATTTATTATTTTTATTAAATATTTATATATATATATATATTTTTTAAAAACTTTGTTTAGAATATTAATTAATAATATAGTTAAGCTTTAAATTTATTAAAGTTTATTTTATAATAAATACTTTTTTTAATATAAATATATTTATTATTTATATTTTTAAAATATTTAAAATAATAGTTTAACGTATCCCACGGCCATATTTGACACTTTTTTTCTCATACAAAAAACGTCTGTGCGCAACTTTATAACTTAGCTAATACTAATGCTATAATAATATAAATAGTACTAATTAATTTATAACAAAATAACAAGGTTAAATATAATTTTTTTATATTTATAGCATTTTTATTTAGCAAGTTATTAAGGCATTAAATAAGCAAGGATTATTAAAAAGATCTTAGCGAAAAAGTCTGTGCGTAAATTTATAACTCTATTAATTTTAATCGTGCAATAATATAAATATAACTATTAACGTATCCCACGGCCATATTTGCCACCCGGCTATATTTGCCACTTTTTTTCCCATATAAAAGACGTCCGTGCACAACATTATAACTTGGCCAATACTAATGCTATAATAATATAAATAGTACCAGTCAATTCCTAACTAAATAGCGAGTTCAAATATAATTTTTTTATATTCATAGTATTTTTATTTAGTAGCTTATTAAGGTAGTAAATAAACAAGGATTATTAAAAAAATCTTGGCAAAAAGGTCTATGCAAAAATTTATAACTCTATCAATTTTAGTTGTACAATAATAAAAATATAACTATTAGATTTTTATTAAAATAAGGAATTTAATAGTATTTTTTTTATTTTAATTACTTAAATATTAAACCAGTTATATAGTATTATAATATTTGTACTATAATATAATCCCTGCTAAAAATTATATAATCCCTGCTTAGCGTATTGCTTAATAACTTGCTAAATAAAAATATTATAAATATAAAAAAATCATATTTCAACTCGTTATTTAGTTAAGAATCAACTGGTACTATTTATATTATTATATCATTAGTATTGGCCAAGTTATAATGTTGCGCACGGACGTTTTTTGTATAGGAAAAAAAGTGTTAAATATAGCCGTGGAATACGTTAATAGCAAAACTCAAAAATAAAAAGTAAAAAGTATTAATATAAAATATTTAAACTGTTTAAATAATATTATTAAAACTATATTTAAAAAAGTACTTTATAATAAAAATATTAATAGTAAAATTATATGCTAATTTAACTTTAAACTTTTGCTATATAATTATAAAAAACTTTTTTTTAAACAAAAGTAAAAAATATTAATATATATGCTTAACTTATTAGTTATATATAATATAAATTATAATAATAACTTAACATATCTAATAAGTTAATTATATACCTAGGTTAATTGTACACTTTTTTAAACCTCTATATAAACAATTTTTTTATAACTTAACTATATAACAAAAAATTAATTAAAACTATTTAAAATTTAATTTAATAAATATTTTTTGCTTATTTTAATATATTTATATATTATAGCTAGGCCTGCTATATATTTTATAGTGTTATGCATAAGTTTTTTGCTTTTATATATAACTACTATTTATATACTTTTTTGCTATTTTTTATATAATAATAGTTTTAACAGCCTATAACTTTTTTATATTTTTTATATAAAATAATTTTTTATTTTATAATTTAGTTTTTTTTATATAATAATATTAACTAAGTTAATTATTTGTTATATAAAATGTTATAACCTTTTTTTTTAATAAAGCTAAATAATATATAATAGCTATTATATTATATATAATTTACTATAAACTATTAATAATTTATATTAGCTAGCCATTTTAATATTATATAATTTACTTTTTAATAAATATTAACTAAAATATAATATTTTATATATTATTAAAAATAATAAATTACTAAAATAAAAGTAAGCTATTTAATAAGCTTTTAATTATAAAAGTAGTTAAACAAAAATTTAACTATATAATAATATATTTTAAGTTATATAATAATAATTTTACTTTTTAAAACCCTTTTTATATGTTAGCTTTTATTATTAATATATTAAATGCATTAAAAAATATAAGTAATAAATTTTTTTTAATATATATATAATATATGCTTATATTAAAAATTTTTTTTTTTTTATATAACTATTTTAAAAAGCTAAAATAGCTAACATTAAAATGCAAAAGCTTATATAAAAAATATGCTAGTATATAAAACATAATAATAATATTATTTTTGTAATACTTTTTAAAATTATATAAATAATAACTTTTATAGCTATTAAAAATTAAAAGTTAATATATACGTTTTATATAATTATTTATACGCTAATTAAAATATTTAATTTAATTAAAACTTTGCTTATTTATTATTTAGTTTTTTTTTATAATTATTATAACTTAAGTATTTAGTAAAAAAATATTTTTATATTAAAATAATAAATAGTTTTACTTTGTTATAATAATATATAGTAAATAAATATAACTATATAATAAAACAGCTTAAATAATTATTACAGCTTATTTATAATTATTTTGCTATATTATTTTTAAGTTTTTTTTTTATAATTAAATATAATTATAAGTATTTTAAATAAAAATTTGCTTATAACAAATTTAGTTTTATTAAAGTTATATTTTTTTTTAAACTTTATATTTTATTATTATATTTTATATAAAAACGAACTATTTATAGTATTTAAATAAATCTTTATATAAAACACGCTAATAATTAATTTAGTAATTAAAACATATTATAAGCGCTAATTATTATTATTTAAAAATAAAAATTTAGTTTTTGCTAACGTGTTTTTTATTATATAACTTTAGCAATTAGTTAGCTATATTTTTAATACTTTTATGCTTAAATAAAAATAATTATATAATAAAGTTAAGTATATATTATATAATAGCTTACTTTTTAAATTTAATAAGTTTTTGCTTTTTAAAGTTATTATTATATATAGTTATATAGCTGCATTTTTAATTTGCTAAAGTTATTAATAATATATTATAAATTTTAGCTATATATTAAATACTTAGTTTTGAGTTTATATAAAAGGCTTAAAATGCAAAAATAATATTAAACTCTTTTTAAAGGCTTACTATAATATGTAGTAAAAATATAATAGGTTAAAAATTACTTGTATAAAGGTTAAAAAAGTGTGCAATTGACCTAGGTGTGCAATTAACCTGTAGGATGCGTTAATTAATAAAATAAACTATTAAAAAATTAAAAAATATGCTTTAAAAATATAAAAAGTGCTAAAATTATTATTTATAACTAATATATTTTATATTTTATAATAAAAACGTTAATTTAAAATAAAATAATATTTAAATTAAATATATTAATGTAATTTTATAAAATAGTTAAAAAGTTATAAACTAAAAACTTAATATTTATTAAATTAATAAATATTATATGCTAATAAGCTAAAACAAATAAAAAATATTATATTAATAATTAAAAAGTATTATACTTTTTAAAAAAACTAATTATTTTAGCTTAAGTAGCGCTAATTAAATAATTAAATAATTAATATTATAATAACTTAAAAGCTAGCTATAAAAAAAAATAGCTAAACTTTTATAAAAAAATTTTTATAAAAAAGTTAAATTTGTTAAAGCATTTATAAATATATTATTATATATATATACAAAGTGTAAAACAATTAAAAAGCTAAAATATAAGCTATAAATATTTTTGCTATTAAATTAATTATAATAAAAAATTAGCTTAACTTTATTATAAAGTTTTTATTTTATACTAAAGCTAATAACTTAATATATAATATAATTTTAATAATTATTAATTGCTTTATAAAAATAGCTTTATTTATACTTATAATAAAAATGCTAAATATAGCTATACTTTATTAGAGAATAAAGTGCTAATTTAAATTATTAAAAATATATTAAGCAATAAAAATAAGCTTATTACTAGTAAGTTTTAAAACAAATTTTATAATAAATAAAAAATTTATAAAAAATTATTAATTATATAATATTTATACATTAATAGTTAAATAATAAAAAAATATTAAATATTAAAAAAGTACTTATAAATATATATTATTAATAAGCTAGCAAAGTATGCAAAAGTATTGCTTAAAGCTAAGTTTATATATAATAATATTTAATATATAATTATAAGTTACTTATTATTTAAATCTTTATATAACTATTATTTAAAAATTATTAAGTATATGCTAAAATACCTTTAGTTTAAAAAATAAAAAATAAAAAAATAGCTATAAAAATAAATATAATATAAAAAGTATTATATAAATATTAAAAAAAGTTATAAAAATTATATAAAAGTATTATAATAAATACTATATACTTAAATAATATAATATTAAAAATATTATAAAGCTATTAACTATATACTTTTATTTTAAGTATAAAAAAAAGCTAGCACTTATTTATATTAAAGTAAAAGTTTTTAAAAAATTAAATTATAAGCATATTATATTTAGTTATTAAAAAAGTATATAAAATATTTTTTATATTATTATTAAAGCTATAAAAAATTTATAAAAAAATTAGCAAACAAGTAAAACTATTAAACATAAAAAATAAATAAAATAAATAAGGTATTAAAAATATTATAAAGCATAAAAATAATTAAAAAAAATAAATAAAAGTACTTAATAATATAAAAAAAGTAACTAATAAAATATAATATTTAAAAATTATTAAAGTATTTACTTAACTTAAAAAAATTCATAAAAATATTAAAAGAAAACTAAAAAGTTATATTTTAAATAAAATAATCTAATAATATTATAATAAAAAAAAGCTATAATTACTTATTAAAAAAATATTATTTATTTAATAAATAAATAATTATATTAATAAGAAATTAAAAAAAACTAGCATAATAAAAAGTTAGCAAGCAAATTATAATAATAATAATAAATAAAAGATAAAATAATAATAGTTATTATAGCTAGCTATTAACTAAAAAATCTAAAATTAAAAAGTACGCAAAATAGCTATTAAATAGTTAATATAAATATAATAAAATAAAAATTTATAATAATAAACTTAAGTATTAAATAAATTTTTAATTAAAAATTAAACTTAAATATTTAGTTATAAATAAACTATGCTTTATTATTTAGCTATTAAAATTTTAAAGCTTTTGCTTGCTAAGTTATTAATATAATTAATAAAAAGTGCTAATAATATTATAAAAAGTAAAGTTAAAAAAAGTAATATAATAACTTTTATATAAATGTTTACTATACTTATTTTAAGTTTATTTATTAATATAAAAAAAGTTTTTATTAATAAAATATTAAAATTTTAATAATATATATAATATTGCTTAAAAAATATAAACTAGTTGCTTAAAAATAAATAAATATAAAATAAAAATATTATTTAAATAAGTATATAAAGCAAAGTTATTTTTATAGAAAAATAAAGTTTTAATAAATTAGTAACAAATATTAATATAATTAATAAAAAGTTTTTTAAAAACATTTTAAAATAATAGTTAGCATAGCATATATATAATTAAAAAATTAAGCTTAATTAAAAGTAAGCGCTAAATATTTTATATTTTATATTATATAATAAAAAAATATTTATTTTAAATAGCTTTAATAAAAAAACGTTTTTTTTTAATATAAATATAAAATATAAAGCAAGCTTTTTAAAAAGTATAATAATATTAACTAAATATAATAATATTATAGTAAATAAAATTAATATTTTTTTTTTTAATTATTAAATATAGTTTTTAGCTAGTTTTTAAAGTTAGCACTAATAAGTTTTAATAGTTTAAGTAGTACTTTTAAAAAAAATTTTTATAAAAAAATAAACTAATAAAAAAAAACCTAATAGTTAATAAATATTTATTAATAATATTATTTATTATATAATAAATATAATAGTTAAAAAATATATATAATATACTTTATTTAAGCTTAATAAAATAAAGCTAAATATAATAAACAAAAATTTTTATATATTTTATTTATATATTATAAGCATAAAGCATACTTTGCTATATATACCTTTTTATTATTGCTAGCAAATAAGTTTTTAAAATTTTTAATAAAACAGTTGCTATAGTTTTACTAAAGCTTTTTATTAAACTAATATTTTAAAATAAACTAGTTATAAATAAGCATTTTTAGCAAATATATAGTAAATAAAATAAAAAATATATATATAATTATAAAAGTATAAAAATAATATTTATAAATAATATATTAATAAAGCAAGCAATAATAAAAAAATAATAGCTTAGCAAATAATTAGTAGCTAAAAAAAATAAAAGTTAAAATTTTAAGCTTAAAAAATATAAAGTTAGGTTAAAACCTACTTAACTAGTATAAGCTATTAAAAACTAGCAGCTTAAAAAAAAAGAGCAGTATAATAAAAAAGCTGCTACTAAGTATATATTTATAGCACACATTTATAAAGTATATACTTTAGTACGTACTATAGCAACCGCTCCTTAAAGATTAGCTAAAAGCTTAATAAAGTTTTGCAGCTACATATAATTAGCATACTAAATAAAAGTAATCTTTTATAACTACTTTTTAAAATTTAGTATATTACCTTGCAAAGTACTAAACCTTACCTCTTATAAAATATTAAATTTAATTAGTACTTTATTTATTTATTATTTAGCTATTTTTTATAATTATAATAATTTAACTATTAAGTAATAAAGTGCTTTTATATTAAAATAATAAATAAATTTATTTTATAACAATAATATATAATAAAGTATTATAGCTATAAAATAAAATAGCTTAAATAATTATAATTTATTTATAATTGCTTTGTTATACTGCTTTTAAGTTGTTTATATAATTAAATATAATTATAACTATTTTATATAAAAATAAATTATTTATAGTAATTAAACAAATTATAAAAGCTAGTTATTATTATATAAATTTTAATTTTAATTTTTACTTATATTTTTTTATTATATAATTTTAGCGATTAATTAGCTATATTTTTAATATTACTATGCTTAAATAAAAACAATTACATAATAAAATTAAGTATATATTATATAATAGCTTGCTTTTTAAATTTAATAAGCTTTTAATTATTAGTATATTTATTAAATATTATTATATAACTGCTTTTTTAATTAAAAAGGGTTACATATAATATATTAAAAATTTTAGCTGCGCGTTAAATACTTAGTTTTAAGTTTATATAAAGCTTTTAAAGCGCTAAAATAATATTAAACTTTTTTAAAAAGCCTACTATAATAGGTAATAAAAATAAAATAAATTAAAATTTATACATATAAAAGTAAGAAAAAGTAGCAAATATAGCCGGGTAGCAAATATAGACGTAAGATATATTATAAAATACGTTATATAAAAAATATATACTAGCTTTTAATTTTTAATAGCTATAAAAGCTATTATTTATATATATTTAAAAAGTATTGCAAAAATAATTATATTATTATATTTTATATATTAGCATATTTATTTTATAAGCTTTAGCTTTTTAATATTAACTATTTTAGCTTTTTAAAATAGTTATAAAAACATTTAAAATATTTAATATAAGCATATATTATATATATAGCAAAAATAAAATTTATTTATGTTTTTTAATATGTTTAATATATTAATAATAATAACTAGCTAATATATTAAAGGTTTTTAAAAAGCAAAATTAATGCTATATAATTTAAAATATATTATTATTTAGTTAAATTCTTATTTAAATAGTTTTATAATTAAAACTTTATTTAATAGCTTGTTTTTATTTTAGTAATTTATTATTTTAAATTATATATAAAATATAATATTTTAGTTTATATTTATTAAATATTTTATTATATAATATTAAAATAGCTTATTAATATATATTGTTAAAAGTATATAGTGTATTATATATAATATAATAATTATTATATATTATTTTATATACTAAATATAATAAATTTATAAGCTATTAAAACAGCTGCTACGTAAAAATTAGTAAAAAAGCATATAAATAATAATTATATTAAAAAGTAAAATATTTGCATATAACGCTATAAAATATATAGCAAGCTTAGCTATAATATATAAATATATTAAAACCAAAAAATATATTTAGCTAATTTAATTTTAAATAGTTTATATTAATCTTTTTTTATATAAGCAAGTTTTAAAAAGTTATATAACTATATAAAAGTAAAAAAAAATATTAAATATAGTTAAATATTAAATATAGCTAAGTAATAAATATAGCTATAGGATATATTAATATATAAATAATTATATAAAAATATTTATTAGCTTTTAATTTTAAATAACTATATAAGCAAAAATTTTTTTTTTTATATTTTATAAATATAATATTATTATTATATTTTATATATTAGCACATTTATTTTATAAACTTTAGCTTTTAATATTAAATCTTATAGCTTTATAAAATAATTATAAAAAACCTTTTTAATATAAATATAACTATATTTAACTTATAATATATATTATGTTATTTAAAATATTTAATTTAATATAAACTTTATTTATTATTTAGCTAATTTTTATAGTTATAACTATTTAATTATTAAGTAATAAAGCACTTTTATATTAAAATAATAAATAGTTTTACTTTTTATGATAAACTATAGCTATAGTACTATTGACACGACTACCGCTGTGCGTACCTAACATATTTTATGGTGCTGACGGCCCGCATGGCAGAGGAATAACGCCTTCTGCTCGCGCCTGCTTCAGGATAAGAGTCTCTTTATTGAGTTCTGTTGGCATATTTTTAATGTCTAAGTGTGGCAGCTCACGATTCCGCCAGGGGTAGAATCGGACGCACATCCGTGGTGAGATATGCCTTAGATACTCTGATGGCTGTCTCAGTCACAATTAGAGGAGCTATACCAAAACACCAGAGGTAAAACAGGCCTAGAGCAGACCCGATATTGTCAAGAATGAGCGATGTAAGGGACGGTCAGGATGAAGAACTTCTTAGTGGTATTGTAGGGTGACCGCTGCCTAAATGGAGATGGCGTTCGGATACAAGACAAGCAGTAGGTAAGGTGGGCAAGTTGTGACGTAGGTAACAGGGAATTCGAGGTTTCGTGCTTGAGGACAGGACATTAACGGTTCTATATGGAGCTACTAGGGTAGGGCGTGGCCCGACTGCGCGGGCAAAGCGCCTTTATTCATTAATCGGCTCGGACCCCGGCGTATAAATCTTTCAAACTTAGTACTACAGAGAATAAAAGCCACAAAGCCGACCGATTTTACTGTTTCTATTGTGTTGCAAACCAATGAATATCTAGGTAGCAATTGTCGTTTTGCGGCGTGGTACTCGAACATAGCCCGGTGTAAACAAGCACCTGCCTTAAAAACTGCGCTGGGATATCCGAGAAATAAATCAACTGACAATACAAGGGACTAATAGGAGTGTGTGTATCAAAACACCCGGAGGTGCTTGCTCACCTAGCTAGACATTACCCTGTACTCGCCCGAAAGCGTCAAAGCTCGCAGTGTAAATTTACGTTCTAAAATACAGGCAAAAGAAGTGTCATCTACTGCACAGCTATAAAGCAGACCTACCTCGTGCCCAGCCCCTAGAGATCTCTTTCCTCTCTTCCCCATCGTGTCAGCTAACATAGCACTACAGTCATAATTACCGGCACGTCAAAAACTAAACTACTATCATGTCCTAGCTCTGTCCGCTTTCGCCACAACAATGGGCAGCAAACTTCTGCGAGTTGTCTACAGCCCCCGGCCCGTCGACAGGACTCTGTCTTAGAAGTAGTCTGCAAATATGACAAAACGCTGGGGCCTCGGATCCGATACAGGCGTACGAAGCACAACAGACATAGGGAGATGGCTCTGACTAGGACTTGTATGGTGTCTGGATACTTAGCTAGGGGGGAGACAGTGCGTGCTACGCGTGGCTGGCTGCAGTAATGCAAGTGGCTAGTTTCTGCAAGTGGTTCTTGATCTGATCACGCGATTGATCAAGATGGCTTGATAGCCTTGATCTGGCGATGATGATTATCGTCCATTATGGGCTCACCTTTCGGGCCGAGAACTCCCCCGGGCTGCTAGCGGCCCTTAAATATGCGCGGACACTTCTTGCGTGGTCTTCCTCTGCCGTGGCTACGGCGGAACTACCCGAACAGCAGGACACCTCAGCGACAGAGCCTGCTTCCGCCCCAACCCAAGTATCCTCCTAGAATTACCGTCGTAGAGGGAATCAGTACCCTCAGCGAGCAACCTACACTGGAGGCCAAACTACGGTGTTTGTATTGCAGATGCAGAAGTAGTGGAGCAGGCCTACCGTGATACTGTATACAAGAAGCTCCTCACAATAGTGGCAGTGGGGTGGTAGTTACCCACCAAAAAGAGAAAATACTGATGCCCTCATCGTGTATAAATACATTCGTTCGCGATGATTTCTTGGAGTTTTCATGTGCCGTGTTCCGCGACCGTTTCATTTCGATATATTATAATTACTCCATTCCACATTACGTCGCCATGTAGGAGTTACGAAGGCCACCGGGAGTTTGAGGATGCAAGCCAACAAATACGGTCATTGTCTGTATTGAGGAGGTTAAAACGGCGTGGTTTGTCCTGGGGGCCAAGCGAGAAAGAGAAACAGCAGTGTCACATTTCATACTGTCGGGTGGCCCATACAGACATATTGTTATTGAAAAGAAGGAAAGAATCTCTGCTTCACAGAGATTCCCTGTATCTACTTATATAGGGGTAGTTGTAGTCTGTGCTTCGGGGCCGGAGCCAGTCCGGATCGGAACCATGACAGGCAGGCTCGGGGCAGTTAAGGATGTTGTGGCTGACCGCCAAGTCGAAATGTTTATCTACATGCACACTTATGCAACCTAGATGTAGATGTACATGGAGTTATGGGAGACAACTAACTGTCGTGGCTATTCTAACCCAGCCCGCTTGAGACACGGATGCTGAGAGACGCTCGTATGATATAGGTATGCAAGTAACGACGTACTGGTCATTGCTGAGGCGCTACACAGAGGTGAATATCATCGAGATATTACATTTGAGAGTCAATATATGGCTAGGTGGAATGAGAGCATTATGATGAGAAGACTGCCTGGGTGACTGTTCGCAGGGTTGGCCAATTAGTACAATTTAGTATTTTTGCCTTTTTTTATTATTAAAATAACTTTAGAGACATAATACTTAAGAAGCTTTAATATATACCATTTTATAGCCCTTGCTTTAAAGAATTTAATAGTTATTTTTTTATATTTTTAAATTGTATATTTGCTTAGTAATCTGCATTAGTACTTTTTAGTATTTTTTTCCTATACTAAATACTAAATTTAGTACTAATTGCTAATTACTAAGCGAATATATGTTTTAAAAATATAAAAAAATAACTATTGGAATCGTTAAGAAAAGGGCTATAAAATGATATATTTCATTATTTTTAAAGTGTTGTAGCTATTAAGTTATAGCTAATACTAATGCAATACTAATTGTACTAAATTGGACTTGATTTGTACTAATTGGCCAACCCTGACTGTTCGTCATGGGAAGTTGTGCCAGCGGGCAAGCAATGTTAGTATTCTCGAATCGCTGGGCTTGCAGCGGACCAGGGTTAAATGATGATGTGGCTGTGCCGCAATTATTGAGGGGTGACATAGATCCTATGGGGCAAGAAAATATTTGGAATAACTTCACCCATGGGCATGCCTCGGGGCTTCCTCCTTGATGGTGCCCGCTCATTGTAGCGTACAACGGGCTCGCCCACGTGTTATTCCCTTCGGTAAGATTGCTTCCAGGCACCGGGTTGTGCTATGTGCGGCCGCTAATGTGGGTACCTCCACCATTTACAGTGTCATTTTCCATCTACGACCTCGCCTGCCTAGACGATCAAACTTGGGCTGCCGAGCGATTTCTGCGCAGTATTCTGTACTTACCTAACTTTCTCGTCCGTACCATACTTAGTAGGTAAAAGTGCGTTAGTAGTATGCATGCCATACTCATTTTATTTGGACGTGTGGGGCTGCAAACAAAAGTTTACGCTAATTACAGCAGTAAGAACTTACTATTAGTGAACCCTAGCCTTGACAACGGCCAAATGAATGATAGGCAGGTCGAGAGTCGGCCTGCCAAAGACTTCTCTCTGTGACATACGCTTCGAGCTGAACCTGCTGAGAGTTATACATCGATATGATTGGCATGATTGGCGCAGGGCCCATGTCGGGGGAAGGAAGGGAGGGGATGCAAGTAATGCATGAGGGCATCGTTGGGGCGGGCAGCTGTTGCCGGCATGACTCCAGCTCACCAAGAGCCGTTTTATTTTTGGCGCAGCTGAGAGCTTGCCAAGCCTCACCTAAGTCGTCCTCAGATGATCTCTGAGATCAGCCAAGACTCATCTTTTCTGCCTTCGGGCTATGTAGGAACGATATAGTGATCAACTACCTAGGGCGAGTAGTGTAGATTAGATCACGTTGAATACGATTTCTTAACTTACTTGCGCTTGCCCGCATGATACCGCCATTGAAAATCTATCGTACACATTTAATAAGAATAAAGCATCCTTGGGGGATCTGATACTCGAGTAACGATCGTTGTGCATTCATCAATTTACTTATTTACTCCTGCAACAGGCAGAAACCGCACATCACGAGCTGAAGTGTCGCTACCCGCATGCTACCGCCTGGATGGGATATACTGCCAGCGTATTGTCGTATTGCACAGGAAACCAACAGCAGATGCGGATATCCCAGCCCATCACAGCACAATAATAGCAGTAGACGAGGTCCAGTATTCTATAGTCTGTTCCTGATAGTCGTGCACCATGCTAGCTAGTGAACTATGTTGTAGCTCAGATCTTGACTAATACTGCTGGGGTTTGATGCGTAACGAGAAATTGCTTCCATACCTCAGCGCCACCATGATTGGTCGCTTATAGCCCTTTTCCGACGTCAGCTTACTCCACCTGCCCATTGCGACTTGGCAACACGCATCGTTCGTAGTAATAGGTCTGTTGGAGACAAGCGGGAGGGTGCCATTTTCAGCACTATCGGCTCGAGGCGTTGCTCTCGGCAGAAATCTTGCCTCCAAACCTCCAAACCCAGGTGCTGTAATCCAACATGAGATTATCGGAGATTCGACGAGAAGGAACCAACGTCAGCCTCAAGCTCGAACCAGAGCTCGAGCTCTGGTTCGAGCCCCAACATCATTGCAACACACCGTGGCTCGAGGGTATATGAAGGTGTCGATCTCCCGCCGTTGTTTTGGCTTGGTTCCGCATCGTTGCTCTATACCCTCTTCCTTCCACTTACGCCAAACGCCAGTCACTCCATCGGTCTCAATTTCATCTCTTTCGTTTTCAAGATGAAGTTCTCGACCATCGCCTCAGCCCTAGCACTGACCGGTGCGGCCATCGCTGCCCCCGACAAGGCGGGCAAGAAGCTCCCGACAACAAAGATCGCCAACATCGAAGTCGTGGACACACCGCTGGTTCGCGATGTGATCAAGGAGGTCAAGAAATTCATCCCGCTCCAGCCTTATCTCTACAACCACGTGATGCGATCATGGCTGTTCGGTGCCGCCGCCTTCAACAACAACCAAACCCTCAAGAAGGAGATCGACCTGGAGGCCCACGCTGTCGGCACCCTCATGCACGACATGGGCTGGGATAGTACGTGGCCCCGTCTCCGTCTCCACCGCAACCGTTATATTGTTACCGTAACTAACCACACCCGCCCTCTACCCAGTGAGACCCGATTCCCCGTGGGTTAGCAAGGAATACCGGTTCGAGGTCGATGGTGGTGCAGGTGCGCTCAAGTTTATCAAGAGCCACCCACGCGCCAAGAAGGAGTGGGATGAGACCCGTTTGGGATGGGTGTACGATGCTATCGCGCTACAGGCGATAGCCGGCATCCCTGATTTCAAGAGCATCCAGACGCAGTGGATGATCAAGAGTGTTGGTTTTGAGTTCCCGGGCCCGCGGTCGCCCCTGATCCGAGGCGAGGACTACGACAGCATCCTGAAGGAGTTCCCCAACGACACCCTCTTCCGGGGCACCAACGAGACCTTCACCTGGATGGCCGCCACCAAACCCGATGCGCACTACAACACCTTCATTCAGGACTTCGGTACCGCCTACGTACCCGGGTTCAATGCTACCGGCCACCGGCTATTTGATATCATCCAACTTGGTCTCCAGGGAGAAGTGGCTGCACATCCCAACTCTCACCTATAGGGGGTGGTATGGCTCACTAAATGCTAGTTAGAACATCAGAAAACTTATTTAAATGGTATAGAACCATACATGGATAAATATTAATCAGCATTATACTCCTTCTCCAGCCGGGGAAAGGCAGCATGGCCGTTGACATGGACAAAGTCAGTGGTGAGCTTATTGATGGGCCAAAGAAAGAGCTTGGACTCTCACGGTGTAACGTAGGCAACCCTCACTGGGTCTCGATGTGATACGATCGAGTTACCACGAAGCAAAGTAGGGGCGCTGATAGCCATGGACGAGCTACAGTAAGGAAGGCTTCATACGGTATTGTCGAATTCATCTGGTGCTGAGAAAGGTGCATATATTGTCTTTCTTGCCCTCGCTATATAGGAAGTGCGCAATATGCCTCTACGACTGTTTTGAAGGGCGCTTTTCCTTACAAGCGTCGATGGGAAGGTGACATACATGCTAGGCCGGCACACAGGTGTAAGGGCTCTTATAAGGTAGGTAGTCTCGAAATAAAAGAAGCTGCCCTTGAAGATAGTTTCTTCATGTAAGGGTAGGTTTCCTTCGAGTAATTACTCTCGGTGACACCTTTTATAGACTCTGTGTTCTATAATCTGCCCTCGCGTGAGACAAGTGGTTCCACTGATAAGCCTTATAAGTAGTGGGCCTCAATGACGAAGCCTTGTTCGTGAAAGCCGTTTTTGTCTTCTTCCCTCTCTGTGGAAGCTTCTGAAGCTTTCAGGGCTGGGCCTCGGTCAAGCCTTCCATCCCAACAGTGGGTCGACATACTTTGTTATATGTCTGACAAGTGAGTGCTAGGTAGGACCAGACCTGCAACTACAATGTAAGCGCTTCTTCATTTCAGAGATCACTTCCTCGGCGTTGCGAAGAAGCTTTCTCTTTGCAATGAAGAAATTAAAGCAATTGATTGAAATACGCCATAGTACTGACCGGTAGCTGGCAACAGGTAGACTAATACAATTTTTCTCACTACACGCAACCAGGATACCTTGTTCGTAGGAAGCCTCCCTGGTGGCAGGCTTCGTCGCGCGGCCTACCACCCGTAGTGGATTTAGTCACTCGAAATGAAAGAAAGATAACTATGTGGTTAGTTAGGAAACAACAACAAAAAGTACTTCACATCACATTTGGATTACTTCTTCCGAAGGAGGTATGTTCGGGATGGCTCCTGCGGGCCTAGCATGACGGCCTCGCCGCATGCTACACATAGCAGGGTTGGCGACGGCGCCCTAGAGACTTGGTCTTCTCTAGCTTAATGAATCCGAGTATAATTATCGTATAGCGAAGGTGACGTTAAAGCGTAGTAAGCCACAATAATGTCAAACGACATGTATCGTGCTTGGGTATGTAAGTATTCGACATAACTGATGGCTAAGCTAGCATAACTCCGGTTTATAATCCGAGCGCCTCCGAAGGCTTCCAGTTTGAAAGCTCTGTATCCTAAATATCTATCTCATAGAAATGATATCATCTTACCGGATCCTCTTGAACAGCACTTTTACGGTCGGGTCAGCAAGCACATTAACCTCAAACGTGAAGTTCTTGGGGCGACCGACAACCCCTTCCTCGAATTTGATATCGTAATGTGAGAGGATGTAAGCTAGGATAATCTTGATCTGATTACTGGCGAAGAAGCGTCCGGGACAGGCATCGTTGCCAAAGCCGAACTGCATGCTATCGTACGAGGGGCTGGCGAATTGGAACTTGTTCGCGTCCTCGGGCTTGCTACGCAGCTTGTAGAAGCGAAACCCATCGAAAGCGTGCGGGTCCCCCCACTCGGCAGGCGTCTCGCCCAGGATATTCGTGTTACACTGAACTATGGTGCCAGCGGGGATGTGAAACCCGTTGGACAAGTCGATGGGGACCATAGCCTTGCGCTGGAAGGTGGCTGTCAAATTGAGTTAGCGAGAATGTGCTTCGATTCACCGAGGGCACGGGAGCGGGGCATTCTCTCACCGACTGAAGGGGGGTTATGTCTCTGTGACTCTTTCATGAAGCTGTCTAGCTTCCTCATCTGCGTCAGGTGCTGCTTCTGAAGCACCCCCTCGCTATCTTTGGTGACCTCAAGTATCTCCTCCAGCAGAGGTTTTATGTACTCGGGCCTCGCCGCCAGGTCGTAGAGAGCGTGGATGATGGCGAGTCTGGTAGTGTGGATGGCGGCGGTAGCCGTGAGCATTTGCAGGTTGGCTAGCTCCTTATTGTCAAATGACTTGTCACCGAGTTTCTTAGCTCGTTGCTGCATCCATTCGATCATGTCATTGCGTGACCTGGGGCCCTCATGGTCTGATTCCTTAGAACGCTTCTCTAGCTCGGGTAGCAGAAGTTGAAGAGCACGTTGGTGGTCCCCGTGGATCTGTGTCATCTCCTTGACGAAGTACTGGGCGATCGGCCGCAGCCATGGATGCCATTGCTTCAACTTCTCGCCTCCGGTCATGACATCCAGGGCAAACTTGGTACTGCACTCCAGCCACTCCTCGTTTCGGCACAAGGGGTAGCCTACAAAGATGCGGGCGGAGGCCTGTGCAACCACACGGAGCAGCTTCTCATGCAAGTCGATCGCCGTCCAGTCTGGGGGGTTGCTATGTGGTCAGCTCGGGGCTTGGTCTGGGTGAGGGGTAATCTAGGCTGACTGACCATCACATGCCGGGAATTGGGTCTCGAAGCAGTAAGCCACCTCGTGCTCAACATCGCCAACAAAATTCCCTAGATTGCGGTTTAGATCAATTTTGATCGCCCCCAACATGATATCACTTTCATGGTCGATAGTGGTATAGTGGCCAATATGGCGCTGTCAAATAGCTAGTCAGTCGATAGTGTCTGTGACGTGACTCGTATCGAGCACCACTCACATCGGCTAACGCCTTCATCCCACTTGCCTGGTGCCGATTGAAAGGCTTGAGGTCATGGGCAAACTTCCTCGGAAGAAACACCCGTGGTCCATCTGGAGTGGCTACCTGAAAGATGCTGTCTTGAAACTGTAGGTAAGGTTAGTGTGATAGCCATAGATAACGGTGAACTCGGCTTACCTTCTGGTACCCCTCGCGGAGCAAGACATCAGCTTCCTGAACATAACGTCCTCTGAGCGTCGCAATATCGTTGTTATCGATGCCAACCATAGGTAAATTGAACGACTTGGGCCGCCTAAGGTATGCAGTGACGGCGCCTCCAATCACCACCGTCACAGCCGTAGCGACTACTGTCCATAGTATGGACGCGGATGGAGAATCCATCTTGCATAAGTTAAAGTAACCGCCCAGGGTAGGTAGCTGAAGATAACTAAGAATAAGCTAGGTTAGAATGAACCGGGATAGGAAGATTCCGAGATTGGTGGCCGTATTCCTCGTCGCAGGAAGGCCGGCTTTAGAAAGCGAAGACGATAAAGACGTCCGTGTTGGACATAGGTTAGATATTCGCTCCTAGATATCTGGTCACTCAACTCTACTCGGGTTGGATCCGGTATCTAAGATAGCCAGCACTTCCGGCTGGAGACTTGTCGTGTCAGGTGATCAGGGCAAGCTGGTCGAGTGACTGGCTACAGACAGGGGAAAATTGGTCGAGTGAGATATGTGAGACATGTGAGATGTGTGTGAGGGCCACGCCGCCGGGCTGCTTCCAGACCCGTCACGGTGTGCCTATCTGGGTTACTATTGCAACGTGACATTTCCGAACAGAGAATCCGACGCGGTAGAGAACGGAAATACGACTTCGTGTTAAGTAATCAGGGCACCAAGTACCGACATGTTTCGTCGGACGAGTAGATGGGCGCTGTAGGATTCCGTCTGCATGGCTTACATAGGTGCCAGGTGTGTTTAGGATAAGATGGCATCAGGACCCAGGCGCATGGATGGCACCCTGGTCCCGGCATCTTGGCATCTCTACAGTGTCCCGAGGATTTCAATTCTTAGCATCTTATGTTATACATAGCAAGATGGCGTCAATAACAATGCGGAGATATTTTGACGAGCCTAACTTGATGTAGATTTTTTCTGCCTATGTACTATGTATGTATGGTCGCTACCGTTTGTACATGCAAGAATAGGCATGCCCACCTGCTTAACTCAAGAAGGCAGGCTTATGTTTCTCAACCCACGCACAACCCATGCTACGGATATACCGTCCTGCACTATTCAGTACTCAATATAACTGTTCATCTGTCAATGCTGGCCTCCTCAGACGAAGGAAGAGTCCGCCCCGAGTTCTGACCGAGGGTGATGTGGTTGGGGCTAAATACCTGCCGTGGCCTACCGTATCTTATGGGCTGCCGTATGGCATGCCTATCAAGCGGCCGGCGGGGAGGGTGCCGCATGTTACCCTGCGTATGTACAGCAGTGGTTTGAGTTTGAGTTCTGATTACCAGTCTATATAGCAGCAATGCTATAGACCCTGTTTGCTTGCCGAGAACCCTACTAGCGCGGGCTTACACGTACCAAACAAGCAGGACCCCGGTCCTGGACGAGCTCATACGAACAGTACCAGTACCAGTGCCAGTACCAGTTATTGTCCGATCGTGGTATGTCACCAAGATACTACCGCCTATCTTGGCACTGGCAGAGTCATCTGCTTACCTAGACATGCATGTGTCTATGTGCGGCATACACGCATGGTGATCCGTACATAGCTGCTGTGATCACCTCGACAGAAGGCTGACTGGCGTGTCTAAAATAACAGGTGGGCTAGGAGCTGACCAGCCAAACTACGCACTATGACCTACAGAGGTGCCTAATAGAGCAGTCGTCTTCGGGAAATAGATTCCAGTTCGTACTATGTGATAGCGCTACTAGGACGCAAGAGACTGCCATTTTCATTTCACAGTGTAGGTGGCGCCGTGATGGTTTCGGCGATTAGTTGTTACTACCTTCCAGGTAACGTGGCTTGCTAGCGAGAACCGACAGCAGGGGTCCTTTTGGATCGATCCTTCTCTCTTGCTTTCCCCCGCGGAAACCAGGATTCTTGGTCTACTTGGTATGCTTAATGGATTCTTTGATAAACCACCCGAAGCCCTGAGCCCGGTAGATAGAGAGTGCTTAGGAGAACATCAATTGCCTATCTCCTCATTCACACTACCATCTTCTGGCGATAGTTGACATATTGATATGGCTCCATCAGCAACAGCCATGGAGGTAGCACCTCAGCCAGATATTGTCTCTCCAGCGACCAAGGTCGCCGTTCCAGCCGGCCTAAAGCTCATAGATCCCAGCAAGCTGGACCTTCGAAGCGACGATGAGATCGCTGCGTGGCTTCAGGAGCCACATCCCATCACCTCGGACAAGAATGTCTGGGCCTTCTGGCATGCAGGCTATACCAAGATGGCCCCCTGGGTCCAACGCAACATAATCAATTGGGTTCGAAGACTCGGCCCGGAGTGGACTGTGCACCTTCTGGACAGGGTGCCCGGCTCCAAGACAAACGTCAGCCACTTGGTGGAGAGCTCGTACTTCCCAGAGGCATTCAACAACAACACCATGGACGGTCCGACCGCTGGCGCCCATTCCGGCGACCTCGTCCGGCTGCCGCTCCTCTGGAAGTACGGCGGTGTCTGGATAGACGCTGGCACGTTCCTGTTCCGCCACATCGAGGACATTTGCTGGAAGGAGATTGAGAACCCAGCCTCGCCGATCGAAATGGCGGGGTTTGTCATCGAGATGCGGCCGGGGATAGACTGTATGCTCAACGGCTTCATCGCCGCAAAGCGCGGGAACCCCTTCATCAAGCGGTGGCACGACATCTACGTGGCGCTCTGGGAGGGAAAGACCAACGCTCAGGGATTCCACAAGCATCCGCTCCTGCGCCACCTGCCCCTTCTGTGCCCCCCTGTCGACCGGTTGAACTGCCCGAACCTGAACCTCATGATGGAGGCATTCAGCGACTACCTGGCCGCCTTCATGTGCTTCGAGCGTCTGCGCAAGCTCATCGATCCTGCCGACGGCTTCAATGGCCCCGAGTATTACTCTAACCACATGCTGCTGTTGCCCGCCCTCCAGGAGACGTACTACTTCCAGCAGCAGACGAACTGGTCCGGGACTCGACAATTCGAACTCCTTACCGCCAAGCGCACAGGTGAAGGCGTGGTGAAGGATGAGATCTGGCAAGCGGCCGAGGCCTTTGTCACCGACGCGTTGACTAACACGTCTACTATGAAGCTGTCTCACGGCCCGCCGGGCGCCTTGGATTCTTTCTTGGCTGACCTATGGGACTCTCCCGAGCATCAGGAGAAGGATAGGGTCGAGGGTACCTTTGCAGCGTACCTGAGATACGGAAGTGTACACTTTGATCAGACGCGTGCAATGAAGCCGATCAAGATGGGTTGGCCAACTGAGGAGGTTCTGACGTGTGGTGTTCTCGAGCCAAAGAAGGAGTAAATTATAGCTGTATATTCGCGTATTTCTGATTTGATTTTAACTTATACAGCTGTATGGAATGTTGAAGTGTGTTCTGTCCCAACATGACCTGGATACCTAGCAACGGACTTGGACCCTTGGAAGTCTCCATGGGTTGCCAGCTGGCAATCATCATGTCATCCCTGCAACCCGTGGCCCGGGACAAGTGATCCGTTGCGTGTGGGTACCAGGTACCAAAGCCAAACTTAGTAGGTACACAAGAAGCATCTCACTAGGGAAGCAGAACATAGAGCTTGTAAATGGTTGGGAAATATAACCTTGTAGTTTGAGTTATCTGGGTTAAGTGCCTATGTCACCTACCTATATAGATGTATCTGTATGACTACCTTCTTGGTCCTTGGTCTTTGGTCTCGTGACTTGTTTGTTCGTTCATTCATGGCTCTAAAAGGGCGAGATCAAGCAACAACTCTCTCTTCTCATTCACCTGCGTGCTCCTAAAGTATCTCTCGCAGGAGTAGCTGCAGAAGTCATGGCGTTAGTAAGATTCCTTCGGGTTAAGTTTTGAAGTATTTTGGGCTGGCGGTGACATGGGGGACGAACCTCCAGTAAGCGGTGCCCGTGGCCAACCGCTGACAACCCCGGATATATTCCCGGAGATCGGCGTTAAACTTATCATCTGTCTTGCTCCACGGCAATCTCTCCTCGGCGGCTACGCAGATTGCGTAGTGCTCGCGCATGAGATCGAGAACCTTGTCCACGGCCTCTTGCAGCGACAGGTCGTACGTGTTCATGAAGAGGAGAACCAGGTTCTCGAGCTGCAAGACGCGCTGTTTTTGACAATTTCGAGTTAGCCTTTTTTTCTTTTCTTCGTCTCTTGCCTCCCTTACACCGCTCACTGGATACTAATTGATGCAGATAAGGCAAGAGACAAGACACGTACGAATTCTTTCTGCAGTGACAACACCTCGTTCAGAAGGATGGTGAGCTTGGTGCACTCTTGCACGATGACCTCCATTGCCTCGTGGCGACGGACCCATTCCGGAAGCTCGAACTCCATCGCGTATTCGTTCTGGGTGATACTCGGAATCACACCGACGTCGTCAGCACGGATCTGGAAGTGGTACCATGGGTTGGGCAGACCGTCCGCTTGCCGCACACGCTGCTGCCGACCGGCACCGTTCACGTAGTCGTGAAGCTCTCGGCGCAGACGCTCTGTGGCAACAGGGCCGAGGCCGGCGCGCAGGTCCCTGAGAATGGGATAGAACATCTCTACTGTTCCACGCGAATTGGGCGGCGGCGTGTAGTTGGGATTAGGCCCCAGGCAGTCTTCGATGCACTTGTTGGTCTCTTCACAGCAGCGGAGGGTGCCTTCTTTGTCTTCTGTAAGCTCACCGCCAGTGTCGATCTCTGGTCTCGCGTCAGAATTGCTTCTAGAACAGGGAGCTGGTGGCCTTATCCTTACCGTCGTCCCAGAAGAATATCTAGGCATGAAGCGTATCAGCACTCCTAGCTCCGCGGAACTGAGCATCACCAGACTTCAGACTTACCCAGTATAGGAACTGTGTGAGAGCAAGCATCTTGTCTTTCTTGCAATCAGGGTAGTATATCGCTGTAAGCAGTGTATAATTACCGCGAGCCCGGTGCTTCGCCTTTTTCTTTTCGTCCACGTTGACGCTAGACAGGGTTAGCGACCTTATCTCTGCGGTGTTAAATGGGTGACTAGGCAACTGACGTGGGGAGCCACTCATCAATCTCCTTGTTGATCTCGTCGACGTCGGGCTGAACATCACTTGGCCATGCCGGCATCAGGGAAAGAATGTCCGGGACCAAGATCTTCTGGTTCACGGCCCTTTTTATGAGTCTCTTGCGTTCATCTTCGGGTTCCAAGGCAGTGGCTTGGGTCGCCCCCCAGAGTCTGTCGATATCAGGAGCCATTGTAGTTTGTAGGATAATGAAATTCACCGAGGGAAACGGGAGGCCGGTCAATAGAGGAGCAGAGTTTCATTCATGGAGCATGCTATGTCGGACACTACATCAAGGAGACACAGGCTACCGGCTGCTTTTTAAATCGAGGAGCCATGTTGGATGAGCCGGGGAACCCCACAAGAGGGCGTCAACGTAACCAACACGCAAGTAACCAGCAAGCAACCGAAGAAACGGGGAGGTCGAGCTACTCCATAATCACAGTGACTGCTCCATAATCTTCGGATGGCTGATTTGCCTGACATATCCCCCACGGACAGAGTAGTCCATCTCCATACCTGTTTCATCTCGACGGGCACACAACTCGTACAACATTCGGGCAATGGGTCACCGGCACATCCCCTGTCCGTACGAATAGGACTTGTGAGAAGGCTGCCCGGGCGGATTTGACGCCGCGTGGGACGCGAGAGGCAGTCCCTGCTGGGCTGCTCTGCTCGGCTTGGTACGGGGGTTGGTCTGTCGAGGTTGTTCTAAGCTTAGTATGGTCTATGTATCCCTTATCCGCCTGACACGGTGGGTAGGGTAGGTATGGTAAGGGTTGATTCCATATTCCTCCACTAGTATTGCGCAGGGCTGTTGCACAGGACCCCTGCAACACCATCTTTGCTCACCGCACTCTCGCGTTTTTCTACATAATACTACATATGGCGCTCCGGTAAAAGATGTGACCGTATACAACGGTTGCCCGATCTGAGGCATGATCCACAGCAGGTGAACCACAATCAACAGTGACATGCCTGGTTGGAAATAGTCTACACGTTAGTCGTCCAGATTGACTACTGCTTTGGCAGCCTCGATAGCCCTCGGTAACGTGCCCACTGCCAACCGCTCTGGAATGCGGCTCGAGTGCTGGCACGTGCGATATTGGCCACCTCTGTCATCAGCGTTGGTGGCTATATGCGTCGGTGCCGGGCTTCTCAGAAGCCTCGGTTGGATATGCTGTATACGTGATCTACATACATAAGGCTCGTGTAGCTATAACACCCATAACCGCGGCGTCCGAGAACATTTCCTCTCGTTCCCTACTCGTTAGGGATATGTACCTAGCCTAGTAGACTTCGCTGTCTTACCTCAGATAAGCTCATGGTATGCGCTGGGTTGGAGTTGACCAAAACTACCCCTCACTAAGACGAGGGGCGTAGTAGTATCATTGAAAGGATGGCCATGATGTTGGGGTGATACGGGCCTCCTAAATAAGCTACAAGCCCCCCTATCCGTATTCAATCTATTGTAGTACAAGGACAGAACAGAGGATTCAGTTCCACATGATAGCGCCTTGCCGTAGACTAGGACTAGCCCCTTGTGGGTTGTGATGCGTACATCCAGACATGGCATACGGACTTAGTGGTATGTATCTTGTTATTATTAGTAGTAGAGTAACCATGATGATTAAGGTGCATTGCTGATAACAAGCTCGTTTCCGGCGAAGGATCGGCTCCGTAACTCATGCTGCTGGGCAACCGATGCCTAGGTATCCATGTACCCATACTCATCTGATTATCCGACGCTTATTTGCTTACCTTCGTATAACGATTTGATGCAGATGCCGGTATGCGCGAGACAGAGTGCTCACATGTGGAAGCTTCCCGGTGTCGACGTACCCCATTCCAACAGACAGTACAGTATTGTAATGAATATATGGTTCGTTGGTGACATGAGGCTGTAAACTGCAGGAACAGATAGTCGATGAATACTAAAGTCGGGTCAGCCGAAGCATAAAGCAGCTGAAGCCGATCCCATGGCGGTGTCTTTGTACGGTGACCGCAATGTAATGAGACAGGGCTTATACCTCTTTATCGATCTTTCGGCCTGTTCGGCCTGTTCGGTCTTTCTCTTTTCTTTTCTATCTTACGACTGTGAAAAGGCGGGCATTGCACTTCTTGCAGGCCAAGCTGACCGCTTACAAATGAGGAGCCGGAGTAAGACCAGAAAAGAGGTCGACAGTCAACTGCCCTACCCAACCTAGGTGTATAGGAAATGCGTATGTATGTAAGTATGTATGCAGGTATGTATGCATGTATGGTTCGTTACAAGGTAGTTTGTCGGCAACGTAACGTGCTTGATAATAATAATAATAAAAAATAATAATAAAAAACCGTCGCCCAGTGCCGCTAGTCTGGGTCTTGTATTGGAAACAGCGCAAAGGGGGAAAGGAAGTGGTCTTGGCTGAGGTGCTACCAGCCTACCACAGCGTCTGCATAGCGCTCCTTGCCGAGATAGGACAAGCTGCGCAGTCCCGGATCCTTCAAGATGTACAATATAATACATATGTACCTTCCCATCCCTAGCGTCTGATTGATTACTTTAAGGTTAGTGGGATGTAGTAGGATGTAGCAGGTGGAGCAATATGCAAGTACTCTACCGTAGTCGACTATTACCACGTGCGGACAGAAATAAGTTTATTTTCATATTCCATGGTATTATTTAGGTAGTCAGGCAAAAGGAGTCAGGACAGGTGACAAGCTATGTACATACGATGTTAACGTCGTATGAATAAGTAATCTAAGTACATGATTCCCCATCTCCATCCTTGATAAGATATGCAATTCTGTCGAGCAATCCGCCATCATGGAGATGTTCAACAACCAAGTCTTATTTACTTTCCTACAAAAAATCAGGCTGGACCGCTCGAGACGCAAACCCTGGGCCTAAACCCTGGCTTCCACAATTCGAGGTTTTTTTTATATTTATATTTAAAAATTTTATTCTCTGTTTTATGTATTTAATCCAGTCTGAACTGGGTAGGAACTTCCACTAGGTCTTCAAAACCGGCTGAGACGAAGACAGGATTCCATCGTTGGTTACCTTCTTGTTTTAGACTTCTCGAGTAAGTACCTACAGCATACTACTGTACGTTCGTAAAAGGGTCACTTAGGAGTCGGCGCCGACTAAGAGCATATAGGCGAGTACTTAGATAAAGGCAAAATTTTCAATCTCACAAGCTACGCCTATTAGACCAACCCAACCCTGTGCCCACTGGCCACTACATAGCACGAGCACGAGTCGTGGCAAGGCCTAGCTGTAGGTACTCGTAGATCGCATCACTGTCAGCTCTCTAGTTTGTCGACTCGGGTATAGTTAGTAGGTCTGTAACGGAATAGGCTAGGTCGCAAACAACTATTGTTAGCTACCCCCCTTTGTTGATAGAGAGAACTGTTTGGCGACTGTGTTCGCGACGACAGCAGATCTAGTCCTTAGTTACTTACGAGCCCGTGAAACTATGGCATTCTTATACTAGCCTCTGGCCTTAACGTCGTTATGCAACAATAGTCGGCCATCTACCATCGTCCGATGGAAACCGGTCATGTTCCCCAGAACACCTGTCCATCTCTTCTCGCTTAATTCCTGTGATGCAAGCATCTGATTTACCATCACAGCCTCTGTATGTTTTTCCTTTTGCCACGCTTGCACAATGCCCTGCTAGAGGCGGCTAGGTTAGTCTAGACGCCTTCCGTGATGGAAGTGCATATTATTACGGGCAAAACCACGCGGAGGGGGACGGGGGTGGAGTCACATGTGATACAGAGTTGCGCCTGACCCAACTTGGTTCGGCATGTCAACGCCAGAGTTTCACGTACCAACTCGTTGGGGAATGCAAGTCGGTAAATCAATCCCTGTCGAGGGCGGACGTGGTATGCGTATTCAATCTCATTCATATTGCTGGGGATACATGTGAAGGAGAGCTGAATCATCGGCCGCGTCCCTTCTGGGCAACAGCCATCCTACATACGACCAAAACAAGTGTCATTCGCTCCATAGTATTGTGACGATGATCTTCGATCCTCAGACCAGGCTCAAGCCACTTCAGTAACCACCTTTTCTGTGACCTTTCCATCTGCCTGAACGATGACCTTGTCGATCTTTTGGGAAGCCTTGACCGGGTTCGGCTGGTTATATACCCATTCCAGTTGCTCGAGCGTACGGCCCTGAGATTCCACACTAAAACAACGAGCGTTAGTCAAAAATAGCAGAGATACGCAACCGTGTCACGATAAAACACATACCCGAAGAAGTACCAGCAAATGACCTCGATGATGTCCCAGGCGACGAAGATGTAGATGTATTTATAGCTGATATTGTGAAGACCGATGGGGCCGGCAAACTGGTTGATGAAACCGACGAGGTTGACCATGACAGCCGACGCAGCTAGGCCCTTGGCGCGCGTGGTTGTCTCTAGTGCCTCGGAGGGGATGACGCCCTGGAGGGGAGTATAGGTGAAAGAGAAGACAACGTTGAATAAGAAGTACGAGGCTAGGGCACCCTTGGCATAGGAGCCTTGGATATTGTCGCCCTGGAGGTCCAGTGCCGCAGAGAGGCCGGAATTGGTAGCCAGAGCAGCAACGCACGCTACGAGTTATTAGCAACAGATAATAGTACATACATGCGGACTTGAGATGTTTGAGGAGAGGGGGTGACCTACCCATAGTACCATAGATGAGGACCGGGCGTCGGCGCATCTTATCCGACAACGTCACGGCGCTGAGCGCGCCGATAGCAGAGAGTACCGAGTTGAGCAGGTTGTAGGCGAGCTGCTGCGAGACCTGCTTGATTCCAATCTGCTCGAAAATGGTCGCGTTGAAGTAGCCGAGACCGTTACCGGAGAACTGGCCGAAGATCGAAATCATGACTACCTGGGCAAACCGCCAGCGACCGCTGTGTGTTAACAAAAAGGGGCGGTCTACAATGCTCGTTAGCCTCCAGACGGCTGCTTCATATCTGGCTTCACGATGGCCTCATGATCCAACTTACAGTCCAATGGTCTTTTGTCGATACCATCGATACGGATGTTCTCCTTCATCTCTTCGATCTCAAGAAGCACAAGGCGAGAGTTTGGATCTCCGTTTCCATGGTACTTAACGAGGAAGGCCAGAGCCTCGTCGGCTCGTCCATTGGCGATGAGCCATCGGGGACTTTCGGGGATAAACCAAATGGTGAACATGACAATTACACAGGCGAAAGCTTGGAGGATCAAGGGGATTCTCCATGCCCAGTTACTGGGGATGAATTCCGTGCCGTACACTATGGCAGCCGCGGGGATAGACCCACCAAACCATCCGCAGTTATAGAACCCTAGTGTTTCACATCAGTAAGACGGTCCTCGAATGGACAGATGGAGAAGATGGAGAAGACCAAAGAGGAGGCCATATGTTCTTACCAACAGCACGTCCACGCCAGTGGGGAGGGGAAATCTCCATGGCGTAGGCGGGGGCGCTCACTGTCATGGTGGCGATGCCGACTCCTAGAACGAAGCGTCCCACAACGAATTGGGGAATCGTTGAGCTGCTCGATATGATGATGGTGCCAATAATGATGACGCAGCCGCCGATGAACATGGTCAAACGGCGACCAAACTTATCGGATACTATAGCGGCAAAGGGTGCGCCTACAACCGAGCCACTGTATCGGAGACTCATGTCAGCCGCTATTATCGCACCTAGTCCACTCTCTTTCTGCCGTCGTGGGGCGAGCAAGATCTGGGGTGACACGAGAAAGGAGGAGGAGGAGGGGTTAACTAACACCGTGTATAGAGAGAACAACAGCGAAACGGTTGGTCCAGTCTTGCCGCTATGAAATGTATCCTGGAACTGACCCATGGCAACAATACCGGTAAGAAGCGATCCTACGTAGCAAAGATAGGTCTGTTAGCACCACAACTAAATCGAGCAGGAGGATTGGCGGTCAGCGTCCTCACCATCGTAGCCATTGGCGCATGCGCAGAGGAAAGCTGTGAAGATGGCCACTGCATCGACGGTGTCAGTGTTGCCGTAAAGAAGCACAGGGCGCAATTGGCGACCAACGGTATAGAACAAGTGACTCTTTAGACCAACGCTCGATCTTTGTCTCCTGAAGAGCTGCGTACAGTTCGGCCTATATGTAGTGTAGTATGTAATCAGCAGCCTGTCTGCAGCAGCACATGACGCTCTACACTGGACCAACGGTTGGAGCTGGAAGTGTGGGATTGCTCACATTGAAGACTTCTTTAGCCTTTGCTCCTTCAAGGTTGGCGGTTTTCCCAGTTCCTTCGCTCACGACAACGATGGGCTCAATTGTGGCCGAGTGGTAAGCCTCGACAGAGGGCTTGGCATCGGCCGTCATGTTGCCGACAGATGAAGCTGAAGCGGAAGCGGAAGATGTATATTATGGGCCCTGTACTCTTTCAGCGCCCTCTTCGCTCGTCTGCATGCGTCCTAGGTAATGTTCAGGAGGCTCCGAGATGGTCGTCCGTCGATATCATTCTCATTCTTTTCTCAGTTCACAGAACAAGGTCCTGCGAAGGCCTTTTATGAGTCCCGTCTTTCTCCAGGCTCACCCCAAACTTCCCCACTACAGGGGAACCCGAAAGGGAATCCGGGCCGCTCGCCTCCGCGACAGGAAAGGGAAATTGTCACCTCTCCATGAGGAGGACAAGCGAAATGTGGGACAAGGGTATCCCTTATTATATGATTATGCTGCAGAGTTCGTTGGTCGTTCAGACCAGTTGACTGGCACTTCAACGTCTTCAAGCCATGAGTTCTAGATTACGCGTTGGCGTCTGCCCGTTACCTCGAGGACCCACACGACGCCCTTTTTTTCTGGTCTGTAAAGGCCAACCCTAAGGTTAGTCGAGACTAACTCTAGATTGTAAGGCGATTTGATCAAGCTATGCGGCAGCACCACAGCTGCGGGTTCACGTACCTCGAGGTGTCGAAAATGATGTCTCATATGATGCTGTTAGACTGCTGGTGCTCTTGGGCTTCGCCGTGTCGGCGTTTACACCTACGTTCGAGCTTGTCGTCTTCACGACGCCACAGCCGGCTTTGGAAGCCGTAAACGCCGACGTGATGTGCTCGACGCGTGATTATGATACATTTATTTTCAGAAGCTCCACTAGCTGCCTTACTCGCATATGCATCCACGTGCTTAGGCCTAACCTAGATTCTGACAACAAAGTACGCTTGACTGGAACACCACTGCATCATAATTACTTACGTTGCCTAGACAAAGAAGTGACAAGCTCGTTCCTTCTGAGTAGGAACAGAAGCTATTGTATTCCGTACCCAACCCAGATCTTTACCTGTATGTCAGCTGTAGCCTGTAGGTAGGTACCTACCTCGCCTAATAAGGTTTTGTGACCGATCTGGCCAGGCGTTCTACTATAGGTATTCGAAGCCCTTGCCGCGCAGTAGACTAGGCCTACTTGGGTTGGATGCCTACCCCACCCAACTCGATCAATAAATATGTATCTACATTAGGGTCTACATTAATGTAGACTAAGTAGTAGTAAATAAGTAACACAGCTATACATACATACCAGCCTTTATCTCCGACCAAAGTGTTTATGAGAATTACCTACCAGGTAAGCTGCGAGCCATAAAGAAGCTGTTAGCAATTCCCTACCTCACATTACACCTAGGCATGCTCCCATCGCACGTGCTTATGGCATCGCTAAATGGAGGAATTTACATGATCGCTTTGCTTCGCCCATAGGTAGGCATGTCATACTACAAAGCTAGAAATATAAGCCGTCTAGCTCCTCTTTGGCCTGTATCGACCCATTCAACAAGCCCAAAAAACACCATAGATACTATGCTGCATTTACGCATCTTACTGGACCACCCTGTGCGTGGTTGATGCCGACTAAATGCTATTGACCTCTGCCCTTAATGTTGATACCATCAACTTATCGATGCGCCAAGGCGTTATAGGGGCGAATGCTCCTTGTCTCCAGGCATTGTTGTGAGGTAAGAGTCGAGGCGTGCTAAGAGACGCCTTCTTGGGGCTTGCAAGTTAGCATTAGTACTTGTGCAGATCTAGACCGAGCTCATTTCGGCGTACCTATCTTGTCGCTCAAGCCCGAAAGAGCAACATAGAACACAAGAAGACAATGTTCAAGACCAATCCTTACACTCTGGGGCTGGCACTGCCTATTTTATTAAATTCATAGGTGCCCCCCTAACATCCCTCTATTTTATTTACAGGCACAGGCATATATCACCATCTCCTTTCTCAGTTATGGATAATAGAACAATAATTCTTTTCTAAGTGTTTTGCAGGTTCAGGTGGATAATTTCTGACTCACGAATACTTGCTTGCCACTTCAAAGAGGTATTTTCTTCGACGCTGAACGAGATGCAAGCAGCTTTATCATCACATTAAAATAAACAGACAAAATACACCTGGATAAACTAAACCAGACGAAGTTAGGCGTCGACGAGCACTGCGTATCATGGCCCGACTACTTACTTAGTCATGGATACCGATTCGTTCCTGGCATATTGTTATCAGCCATGGCTCGTGAAGAAAATAAAGTAATATATGCAGTTTATCCCTTAACTATGATACTGTATACCAAATACCATATGCCTCTGACGCAATTGTCAGAGTGGTGCTTCCATCGCTGTAGTCTGTTTCTTTTCTGGCGCACCGAGCTGTAGGTAGTTAGGACACGACAATTTCATACGCATACAGATCACTTCCCAGGCATCGTGACCATCTCCACGACGGCTTCTGCAGGCCCAGCGGCCATATCAAACTGAACTTAACCCGTGCCTACATTTAAAAGGTAGTAGCAGACAGTGTGAGCAAGGTATCGTCGTAGCGATTAGTGGTAGTGGCAGTATATAAAGTATATATATATTATAACAGAGATATCAATGTCTGACGCATAAAGGTCTGACGGGACGAGGCAGACTACAACAATTCATGCAACTTTCCACTATGCAGGTGACTTCTTTGGCGTTGTGAGGAAGCCGTCTTTAGGGAGGCTTCTAGAGGACTGTTTCATAGACTACCTAGCTTTCCGGGATCCAGTGCGGGTGAAGGCTTAACGCGTCTTGTTGATGTGGCCCAACGACAGCAATGCAGCAATGCACTTACGCTGGGATATGTACGAAGACTTCGAGTTATATGCCTGCCCATGGCCGACAAAGAACCCGATATCATTGGTCATTTTCCATTGCACAGACCCCCAGGAGATAATCATGTCATTATTCGATATTTGACTAAGTCGGGCAGTTTACAGATATAAACCTTTCGATCTCGGCTGTTGCTTAGCAATACACGGTGGAATTGGAAACAACATCTGGCGTCTTGGGACAAATGTCCGTGTTCAGCTGGGCCACATATGCGGTGTTAGATGTCTAACTTGTGTCACGACTCGATAAAAAGCCGTCATGCCAGGAAACAGAGTATGTAAGTCTCCGGGGTGTTCTCCAGTCTTTCTCGGACACTTTCAGGGGCTCGTGTTCAATAGGGCAAATGTCTCCGACAGCAAACATATAATAAGCCGCATCACAAAATCATTTGAAATCGAGAAGTAGAGCCGAACACGTGCTATCGCTTTCCTAGGTATTCAGGAAACGAAGATACTTTATCAAACCCACTCAAAACTTCTTTCGCTCTGTTGTAGACTCGCGCACGGGGCTATCTACACACCAGTTTGCCCTCTAGCAGCCTACATTACACGCAACACGGCACCAAAAGACCCTTGGGTTCAATAAACGCAATGCAGAGAATAGGTCTGTCGACGGGCTCCCTTTACGAGTCCCTCGTAGGAGAGACCGCCACGCGCCTAGCGGCCGCGGCTCTCTCGCACCTGCCCCTGGCAAGCTACACCGCGACGAGCCGAATTCTCGATTCCGCCTGTGGGCCCGGGATCGTGAGCAAACTTCTCCTCTCACCCTCACCACCATACGTATCAGTTCCCGGCCTGCCAGTCAGCACCGCAGCACCGCCCCGTGTGACAGGGATAGATATATCCCCATCCATGCTGGAGCAATATACCGCCAACGCCCGCACACTAGGCTGGGCTACCTCGGAGTCCTATACGCAGGACTCGCAGGACCTATCCCGGTTCTCCGACGGGGTCTTCGACGCCGTGGTGATGAATATCGGCATCTTCGCGCTGGAGGACGCGGTCACTGGCACTCGGGAGATGCATCGCGTCTTGAAGCCCGGCGGCCACGCTGTCGTGACGACGTGGAAGACACGCAGACCGCAGCAAATCATGAACCGCGCCGCCGAAGCCATACATCCGCGCGGCGAGGGGAAGCAGGTTATGGATATCGATCTGAAGTGGATGACGGGCGAACATTTGGTGAACGTCATGGTCGACGGCGGGTTCGGCCAGGGTAATGTGGGGTTGTCCGAGACGGCGCCGAACTGGACGTTTGATTCACCAGATGCGCTGCTCGGTGCGCTGAGCTCGCCTATGTGGACCTCGCAGTTTTGTAAAGGGTGGAGTGAGGAGGAGAAGGCTAGGTGGACGGACGAGGTTGCGAGACAACTTACGGATGAGGAAAGAGCGAGTTGTTCCCTTGAGATGGTTGCATTTGTATGTGTTGCCCAGAAGGAGGGGGATAGATGGGTTTCAAGCAGTTATGGTAGATTCTAGTGCGTAGGACTTCCCTTTTGGTAGTGTAGTCCCAAGCCTTAACATGAATTCTATAGCAAAATGGATTGTGAATCTGCACTAATGGCTGTTTGGAACATGTGAGACGCTTTGCATTTAATCGTGATGGTATGAACTGGATTTCCAGAGACGGAGTGAACAGATAATTAAGACGTTTTGTTGATTAATAGTGCGTCATGGAATCTTCAAATAACTTCCTTAGTTGATCCCTCTCCTGTTCAAGCTCCTTAGCCAAGCCGGGCGCTAACATGAGAACTCTCGCCTGGGGGATGGTGCCGTCCACCAGACTCTCGATGTCGCTTTCATTGAAGCCCAGTGCTTTAAGTCCGTTTGGTTGGTCGCCTAGGTCAGCTAGGAACTTTGTCACGGCTTCACTCAGGACCTCGCCGGCGTCCTCACGCTTGACGTTCATGATATCGACGCCAAAGGCTTCAGCAGCCGCCAGGTGGCGATCCGGGTTTGACGGAGCGGTGAACCTGAACACCGCGGGGGCTGTTACAGCTACGGTAACACCATGAGGAATAATGGGCGATGTCACCTCGTAGCCTGCATGTTTGTAGCCTGGGTTCTGGCCGGAAATCGGATACGACATGCCTAGTGCACAGTATTAGTGTCCGAGAAAGCCCTCATATTGCTTCGTTGACGGGACACCAGCCCAGTCCAGTGTCACTTACCGTGGCAAAGGTGTACGCCGGCATTGCCAAAGCCAACACCTGCTAGCGTGGCAGCGAGAAGCATCTCACTCTGGGCCTCGAAATCGTCGGGGTCTTTTACCGATCGCGGCAAGTATTTTATGGTACTCCGCAATGCGTTGAGCGAGAAGATGTCGCTGATGGGGTTCGCGCCCTGGTACGCCGGTCTTAAAATGGGATTTGCCGGCCGCGGCGTCCTCTCGTTGAAGGGGATCGCAGTCCAAGACTCGAGTGAGTGGAACAAGACATCTAAACCAGAGCTAGCTTTGACAGCTGCGGGCATCGTGCGAGTGTTCAGAGGATCACAGATACCGAGTGTCGGCTTCAGGTTGCGGTGGGCGATGCCGGTCTTAGCCTTCTTTGCCACCAGGTCGAAGATGGCCGTCCCGGTCGTCTCGCTACCGGTACCGGCAGTAGTAGGAATAGCTACCAGGGGCTTTAGCTTCTTCTCGATTGGCCGTCCCTTGCCTAGAGGTGCATTGACAAAATCCATGAAGTCGGCATCGGGATATTCGGTGTACAAGTTCATCAGCTTAGCCGTATCCATGACAGACCCTCCTCCGACGGCTAAGTAGGCATCTGATGGGTATGACTTGGAAAACTCTATGGCCTCTTTGATTCTGTGACCGATTCAGTTAGCCGACCTCGTCGGCACAGAGCGTAGGAATACTTACGAACTATCCTTCGGTTCAACTCGCACCTTGTCGAATATGCTAAATTCGATACCTTCCCTGGACAGAGCTTCCTCCACTTGCTTCATAGCGGTTAATTGTCTCACGGTGGGGTCAGTCACAACACAAACGCGTTTGGCGCCCATGTTGGCAAAGTCCATGCCAACTTCTTGAGTGACACCGGGTCCGAAGCGAATCGAGGACGCAGCCATCTCAAAGGCGTATTCCTTCTGTTGAGAGACATCCATGGGTGAAGCAAAGCCGCGCCTCCCTACCCCCCGCGTCCGCTGGGCGTAGGCCTCAACGTGTGGTCGAGCATGCCGGTGATGATAGCCTGGATTTGAGTGGCATGGACAATTGGGCGGGTGTGTGTACTGTACAGTCCTGAGCAAACTGGTGGCTCGAGCAGCGGCCTTCACATCATTTGTCAATTGGGCTCGAGCAATTGGCAAATCTCGACAAGGGAACTCACACTCGGCACCACACGAATAGCAGCCACCATTCTGTGGGACGGGTACGGGAGTTACTGGAGTAGGATATGTTCGCGATTGCTACGTATTTTAGAAAAGCAGTTTCAAAGAAGGATGATTGTCTTCGGAAATGGGATGCAACTGGTAAAAAGAAAGACGGGTGAGGAAAGCCGAGCATGAACATATTCTCACACCGTCACAAAGATCGTGCCGTGGTTCTCCAATGTTTAGTACATATACTAGCTTGTGTGGGGTAGCTCCCCCAAACATTTCTCCTCAAGTACTAACCTAGTGCGCAACAGCACTACTATGTACTACTATCAGTGGAGAGTGTATATAGACTGAGGGTAACCCCTCCCGGGTCTGGCTAAGGGTGGGCACCATTTTAATCTTATTAATACATTAAATTCTAAAACAGTGTTACATATATGTAAGTTTGAGCTTAAAGCATTCGGTATATTTTTCTTACTAAACAACTATGTAGCATGTACACACAGAGCATGGCACTGCTTAGAATGACTGTATGAATAAGATGAAAAATGGTGCCCCACCCTCAGCCAGACAGCCTCAGTTTATCGCATCTCTTCTATCAGTGAAGGAGCCCAAGTCTCGCGACCCTTGGCATGCATCAAGGCCATGTCCAGCCACCCTAAACTCCACAATAGCTTTCATCTCCCGGGGACTTTCGCGAAAGAGATGTGGCTTTTTGCGAATAGCGAAGTACCTCGGTTGGGTGATTGTATTTACATACGTGTAAATACAGGAGAGAGCGGGTTAATTTCCCCGCATTGCGCTAACCGTAAGAAAAAGAACAGTTACATAGAAGTCGGTGTTGTACTGACGACTACAATAGTCCCAATCAAGACCGGCTAGGGACTGGTTTATATAGGCGCGTATCCGAGAAACACTTACTGATGGCCTCGTTCTTGGGGTTTGTCGTCAGTTGACCTCCCAAGCCCTTGCTGTTTCTTGTTGTCACGGGTTGTTGGGTTGCGATGATGGTCAATCCATGCTAAATAAACCTAGCAATCCCGGCGTGACTCAGCTTATAATGCCATTATGCACCCCTCACACTCCGTAAACGATCGGGATCGGGATTGGGTGAGACTGTGGTAACACGGTTGGCCTACCCAGTCAACATGCCCATTTCACCCATCCAAGTCCGAGTAATCATAGTTTATAAATACGGGCATATGCTACACCTTCTTGTACGTGAAGATGTCTTCTCGTCAGCGGGACTGTCCTTCTCATCCCTTTACTGCCTTCGCCTTCCCTAAACCTGCCTTTTGAAGGATCAACCTTTGTGCCGACCAGACCATAATGTCCGCCTCAAAGCCCTCAGTTGGCGACAAGTTGCCTCGTATGCGAGTGCGTGAGCTCTTGCCGAATGCTCATCTTGGAGATTGGAAACCGGGCCCGCTCAATTCCATTACGGATGTGGCCGGTGTTCTGGTCCACACGCAAGAGATCCTGGGCGACAATGGCAGTGTCAACACAGGTGTCACCAGCATCCTGCCTCGCAGCGATTGGTTTTGCAATGCATGCTACGCAGGCATCTTTAGCTTCAACGGGTCGGGTGAGATGACTGGCAGTCACTGGATCAATGAGACTGGATTGCTACATTCCCCCATCGTCCTCACCAACTCCTTTGCCGTCGGTGCAGCGTACCAGGGCATATATGAATATGCCATCAAGTCTCAGAGGTCAGAGGGGAGTCCAATCGACTGGTTTCTCTTACCTGTAGTTGCCGAGACATTCGACGGCTACCTAAATGACCTGACACAGTTTGCCGTCACGCCAGCGCATGTTGTTGAAGGGCTAGAGAATGTAACAAGTGACCGGGTCCGTGAAGGGTCCGTCGGTGGCGGCGCAGGGATGATTTGTCGTAAGTGCCAAACATGAATAGCTATTCTACTGTTCGCTAACGTTTGTTTCTCTGTTTGTTCGTATAGACTATTTCAAGGGAGGTACTGGCAGCAGCAGCCGAGTTGTGCCGGGATTCGACACGAAAGGAGAGCCCAAGGACTATACAGTTGGTGCGCTAGTCCAAGCCAATTATGGCAAGAAGCATCATTTCCGCATAGCTGGCATCCCTGTGGGAAGGATCCTAGCTCAGGAAGAAGCCAAAGCAGCTGAACAGGACGAAGAGAAGAAGCGGGCGTTGGAAAAACTCGAGAGAGAAAAGGAGCGCAAAGACGGGAGTATCATCGTGATTCTGGCGACAGATGCACCTTTACACCCGACGCAGCTTCAGCGGTTGGCCCGGAGAGCCACGGTCGGCCTCGCTAGGGCAGGCGGTCACGGCCACAACCCAAGCGGAGATATCTTTCTCGCTTTCTCGACAGGCACCAGCGTCCCGGTACAGTCCATCTCGATGACGAGACGAGAAGTGGATCCATTTAAGCCCACACCATTCACGACCGATTTAGTGGACGACTCATCTATAAATGGTCTCTTTGAAGCGGCGGCAGAGGCTACCGAGGAGGCGATCTACAATGCCGTATGCATGGCGGAGACCATGATAGGACACCAGGGGAATAAGATCGAAGCTCTCCCCCTGGAGAGAGTTAAGGATATTTTCGACAAGTTCTCTATTTGAGGGTCGCCCAAAGTCGGATTATCTCAAGAGCCATTACGTAGCAGTTTTTTAAGGAGAGACGGAAATTGAATTTGTGGGCTTGTCAAAGAATTAACTATTCTTCCTGTGTCTTGTCTTGGTATTTAAAGGATTATGGAAGATGTCTGTATGAATACATCTGTAGCGCCTCATTGTTATTTGATCCATCTGCCTGGTGCCGGAGAGCTATAGGCAGGATGTGCTATGCATATTCGAATTTTTCATGTGGCGGTTGGCTCTTCTCAGACTCTGGTTCTGTTCAACGGCTAGAAGTTGTAGCTGTATAGAAGTGTTTCAGAGAGGAGTTAAGCTTTAAGTTTCTCTTATCGACTTGCCCTTTCTGGTAATTCGTCTATATACACGGTTGGATAAGATTGGGTAAGAATGGCGGGGTAAAAGGAACCCACCCTCCCACTGATCCCTCGATTCCTCCATTGATAAGCAAGCCGCCTTCTGAAAATCGCATTCCCCTTCGTCTCCTTGGCCTGTCATCCTGTCTCGAGACTTTCGGCGGGCGCCGCCAGGATATTCTCAACTAGCCCGGCGTCCAGTCAGCTTCCCGATCTCTGAATGAAACCTCCGCTCAGCCCACTGAAAACGGCTTTAAATATAGCGCTAAAGCGGGTTCTGTGCCCCACTAACTTTGCTTTAGGTTTGAATGTACCGAATCAATGCAGGCCTGACTCGAAACTTATTTTTTCCCTCCGTGAATTTCAGGGTTCGGAATTGATTTTTTTTTTTTCATCCTCTAACTGGGTTCGGGGTTGAATATTTTCTCTTAGGTCATTAAACTGTGCCTGATTTGCTTTCTGTCTCTTGCTGTCATTCTTCTTCTCTTTGGTATACTCGTCAAGACTATATCCCAATAACGCCGTCTTTGCTTGTTCTCGCTCATCGTATCCCTAGATACACGGTTACCTCGAGCGCAGAACAATAAACAACCGTCAAGATGGTAGAGAAGGTCTACGTCACTTATAACGATGTGAGTTCAAGCCAGTCCAGTCATTTCCGTGTATCTTATGCCATATGCAATGTGTGATATGCCCCGCGATTTCGTCCCTACATGCATATTGCCATACCATATATATCATACTATCTATGATACATGACATACGTATCGTGATACACATACGAATGACATGGGTCCGATGCGCCACATATTGTCAATATGTGTATGATAAGAGATGAGCACACAAGAGGACGATGTACGACTGGAACAGCTTCTGCGACACCTTATCCTTGTTGGACAGCACTTATTCCGGCTTGTCTCTATCCTCGTGCTATTGGATCGATCTTAGTGGCCCTTAAGACAATTTATCTTCCGCTCCGTTGCTGACGAAATTATGTGCCATTTCGATAGGTCCACAAGCTCTGTCAAGAGGCAGCACCGCAGATGCTGGCCACCTTGCAGCCGCAGCTCATGATCGCTATTGGCGGCGGAGGCTACGTTCCAGCACGTATCCTGCGGTCGTTCCTAAAGCAACCCGGAAGCCCCAACATCCCCATCCAGGCCATCGGCTTGTCCTTGTACGAGGAGCTTCCCGTCACCCACGCCGACAACGCCACCGCTGGCGTCGTCGACCAGATTGGCACAAAGGTCACCCGCACACAATGGCTAGATTTCAGCAGCCTAGGCGGCATGGAGAACCTCGTTGGTAAGCGAATTTTGATCGTAGACGAGGTCGATGACACCCGCACCACTCTCGAGTATGCCATCAAGGAGCTTCAGAAAGATGTCGAGGAAGTCTCGAAGAAGCTTGGCCGCGAGGGCGAGAAGACAGTGTTCAGCATCTTTGTTTTACATGTGAGATTGCTCCTGTCATCTTTGCTCAGATCCAAGGGGATCATATGAAAGGGATACTGACCATCTGCCTATAAACAGAACAAGGATAAGGCTAAGAAGGGAGTCCTACCCCCTGGAACGATAGATGACTCGAGATACATCGCTGCCAGAACCGTCGGCGATGTATGGATTTGCTACCCCTGGGAGGCGATCGATATCGACGAGCACGATAGACTAGCACGCGAACAAAAGAATAAAGCGGCTGCTGCGTAATGAAACATAATGATGGATGGTTACGAAGGGAGTATGAGGAAGAAAAACTGGGCACTGATTTCGTTTGGGTTACGTAACAATAGGAACACGGATAAAGAGGGCTTTTTCGAGTTGACTCGGGAATACTGATAGACAGGCGCAACCACCTCTTGGCGGAATCGTATCCTGGTATATACGGAGGAGAAGCCTAGATGATGGCACGAACAAAACGAACATTAGAAGGAATTGCGAAAGGTCTCCGCTGTATATAGGTAACATGTCTATGACAGTGTATGCATTGGCCGCTCTAATGCCTCTGAAAGAATGGGTATCGACCATCTCCGTAGTCTCGTATTCTACAACATGCGGGGTGAGGGGATTAGTCGTTACAGATGATCATTTCTATGCACCGAAAGTACGATCCCTTTCATGCTTCTCCTTGAGCTTCTTTTCTTGCTTCATGAATTCGCGAATGCCGACAGGAACATTTTTGTACAAATCATCGTCCCAGAGGTTTCTAGAGATCTTGGATCCGGCCGCCTTCTGCTTCAACTCCTCAGGCGTCCAGTTCGTCTCACTTCCACCTCCGTCGTCATCCATGCTCATGGACAAATTAATACTGCTCGGTCGATCTTGCTTTTGCTGTGGTGATGGTACAGACATGCCTTTAACAGCACTCACATCCCCCATGACCGCTACAGGGCCCTGGGCACGCTCGGCCTGCAGCGCCGCCTCGGCACGCGCTGTGGCAGAGGCCCACTCCTCCATATCGTCCCGGTAACGGTCCCAGACGCAGTTCACACAACCGCTCATGCAGCAGTTGTCGGGTTCCTCGGGTTTGGGCGGTACCAGGACGCCCGCGATCTTAGTACTACGATCACGGATTGCCTGTAAGCGGTCAGCGCGCTCTGCCGGTCCAGCGAGTCGAGATCCAAAGATGATGCGGGCTTTGTCTTGCGCCGAAGCGGGCTCTGTCGAGGGCTGCGGCGCGCTTGGTGTGAATGAATCGGGCGACGATGACGGTGATGGTGGCAATGAAGAGGGTGAGGAAGAGGAAGAGGCAGAAGGGGTAGAAGATGATGGTGGGGCTAATTCACCGTTCGCTTTTGGTTTCTGGGCGGCCTTCTTAGTCGCTGGCGACGACCGCGGCGATTTAGGCGAAGTTGTGGGAGGTTCCTCGGGCTTGGCTTCGGGGATAGGTTGTGGCTTCGTAAGGATAGTCTCGTAGTAGGGCCCGATAGGCATCGCCTGTTCCGAGGACTCACCCGGTGTGCCACCAGGCATGCCGGTGCCGGTTCCGCTCGAGACATATGCCCGTTGCATTAGCGAGGTGTGCCGCAAGGGGGGTTGAAGACGCGCAACGCGCATCAAAGGTCTCATGTTACGCGGCATTGTACACTAGGTATCTTGACAGGACGAGTATCGGGAAAGGATCCTAAGGGGGTACTAGGGGCGGATGTTGTGGTGTGAAGGATTATTGAAAATAGTGTTCAATCTAACCTGGATAGTTTCCGCAACAATAAAAAAACGCTCGTGGTTATGCGACAACGTCATCGGTCAACCTCGGAAAGACAATACTCTATGCAAGTACCTAGATTTTGATTGCGGATATTGGTCTACCGAGTCCACGTGACCAATCGATTAGATAGATAAGCAATCCAGTCAGGTACGTACCACTTCTTCAAATCGACGGTTGTGGTACATAGTAGGTACCTCCGACAGGGTGGGGCAAAGGTTCCAACTTGCATCACTCGAAACCGGCCTGTGGATTAGGACGCGTCTGGCGCATGTGCAATTGTTTTGATGAACAAAAACGTCAACGTTATAGCTCTTCAACAACCTGAGGCCAGCTTCGGGCCAATTCTTTTCTTTTCTTTCTTATTTTATATGTAGTTAATTCGTACCTAATAATTAAAAGCCTTCATGCCCGAAGTCTCCTAACTCCCAATTGTTAATCGGATGCATCTAACGAACCGCCACCTTGTTATCTTGCGATTAAGGCATTCAGTCGATCAAAGAACCCTCTGAAGGACTTTAAATCATAGCGCGCGCTCGTTCGTCTGCACTTAGAAGGACCTGAGATGAAATATCGAGCAACGACACTCTAGCATTGGCCATGGAAACGTCAGCGCCTAAACGGCGCAAAACCTCACCAACGACGAGTGTACCAATAGACAGTTCCAATGAACCTGCTTCATCCGATAGCGCAACGCGACGATCCTCACGGCTTAAGAGACCGTCGTTCGCGTCACCGACAAAGGCAAGCCTTGCGCGGTCCAATCCAGATATCCTTCAACGACGTACCTCATCGCGAGCTAGCCAAGCCAGGGATGAACTGCCGGTGCGATTGCCCTCACAGGCCCCACCAGCATCGGAACTGGGCAGTCAGCCGAGCGAAAATAACGACGTGGAGGAAGGAGCGGGCGCGCATGTTTTGCCGGAAGGGATGGAAGGTCCGACTGAGGACGCGACTGTGGAAAGAGCGACAAGCCCCGTGAGGAGGGCGGGGGGTGGGCTATCCCTGAAACCCAGGATATCGCCTAATAAGCCTTCCCCCAGACCACTCCCAGCACCTTCTGCCGAGGAAGAGGAGCTCATTGACCCCTTCAAGGGGAGAAGATTACGACGGTCCCCGCCACCTGGTGTCTTGCCCCGGGTCGAACCTGAACAGCTTGAGCTGCCCCCGACGCCCACTCAGAAAGGCCTTTCCGACCCCTCGTCCATCGTCACTTCGCCGGCCGGTATACACAATACACCGTCTAAGAGGCCGAGGAGAAGTAGAGCGCTGGCAGCAAAAATGACTAGCTCACCGTTAAAGCAACTTTCGTTGCGCCCGCCAGAACCTGTCACGAAAATCGTCGAGGAAGCCGCCACGTCACGGCTCAAGGGAGAATCGTTAAAGAATGAACCAAGGAGGAAACGGAAGAAAAGAAAGTCCCACCCGACGCGTCAGGTTGAAGAGGTTGATCCACTTGCAGATAAGAAAGCACTACGGGACTCTCTGTTAGCTGAAGTTGCTCAGCTAGAAGAAGATTTAAAAGTGACCTCCCGCGAGAACGAACGATTGTATCAGTCACGGGGATCGCGTCGCTCCACCACAGACCTTCCGAGCCTCGAGGAGCAGAGCCGTCTATTGGACATTCTGAATCGCCATGCGCTCCCTCTTGAGAAGGAGGCGGCGCCTGAGCCAGTGCAGGACTGGTTGGAAGTAGCAATGAACCCCATCGCATTTCTACCGTTTGGAAAAGCCAGTGCGGCTATTCTGCCACCTTTTGTAATGCCGAGTCCAGAGACTAATAAAGAGGCAAATTCGCCACCCCCTGTCTCCCACCATCCAATACCCATGACAGCAGGGGAAGAGCTTCCTTATCTCCAACTCTTCACGCCTCTAGCTTTTACATCGTCGGTGACAACCCTTAACTGTGGTGATCTGGAAGCGCAGGAGCCTTTACTGCAGCGGCATGCAATATCGGTAGCATCTTCACCTCTCGGCTTATTCGCCGCTACGATAAACATGGTAGTAAACACGAAATCACTGTCAATAACCGAGTTGACGGTGCCCCGGCTCGATCCATCGGCTTCCGGTGAGCTTGGGCCGTTTCTCGAGAAGCATATGCGCGGGGGTGGGAATAGCGCCCTTACAAGGAACATAAGCATAATCACATGGGCAATGGGTGAATGGGTGCGCCTGGCAACGCAGCGAGCGCAGTTCTGGTACGCTGTGGAGCACGAGCTGGGAAGTGCGGAGGGTCTCGCTCGCTGCGCGAATAAGATGCGTCGGAGCACTAGGAAGAGACCAGGGCGTCCCTTTAGTCGTTACAATGAGGACGAGGACGAGGACGGCGACGGCGACGGCGACGGCGATGAAGAACTGGGTAGTGCATTCGGCACAACCAAGAAGAAAGCGTCTCCTTCGAAGGCGGACCTTGTCTCCCTGATGGGGCGAACCGGTCTTGAGCTTGACCTTTCGAGTGCCGCGGGCGTAGAGGTTGACGGAGACGATGGCGAAGTCCTGACTGCTCGCGTTCAGTGGCGCATCGAATTTGACTGGACGGGCGAGGCAAGGAGCAAAATTGGGCTTCTGTTGAAGGCCCCTGCGAAATGTAAGTTGCCTTCAATAATTCATTTATCCGCCCATCCACATTCCTATCTGTGCCCACCCATCCATATATGTGCCAACAATTTCCCTTTCTAACATGACTCTGCAGGGCGCGCGAATGACGAAAAACAAAGCTTGGCTGGTCTGCCTAGTATGTTTGATAAGTTGCTCCAGGAGAGCAAAGATCCACTGCAGGCGGTGAAGGTCGTAGCTGCTCTGATCGTAGGCGATGGATAGCGCCAACATGAGACGGGGCTTGGTTGTTACCCGCAGCCTGATAAGTTTGTGAAGAGATGTCAGTAACTAGCTGGCTCTTACGGGTAAGGATCTTTTCTACGCAGATGTACGTATAGGTGCATTTTAAAACGGACAGCGGGTGTTACTCGGTGCTTTGACACGGGCATGATATGAGCAGGTGTATGGCCACAGCATATTTGGGAGTTAGGTTTGGTATTGTTAGAATACCCCTGGCAGCTACCTGCCTGATTATGTATCCACCCAACCGAGGCTTGAGAAGTGGAATGGCATTCAAACGATGTGTATGAACTAAGTCGCCTGGTATTACACACGCTTCAAATACTTTCCCAGCTAGCCAAGTCACGAAATCATGTGCTTAGCTTCTAACTTAGCTGAAACATGTGAAATATCATGATGAAGGTAAGCAATTACTTCATGTTGTTAACATACTCCGCGACAGCTTGTAGTTGAACACCCGGTGTTACTGAAGCCAATATTTAGAATGTCAAAGGCTTTCGCTGAAGATATCAATCATATCAACGTGCCATAGCATCCGAACTAGCACCTAGCTACCTGGCACAGGTAGTAGTACTTTCACTCTGGCTTATTATTATTTTTAATTCTCTTTTCCTCAGTCGCTCCCGTTTTTTTCTTCATCCATCCATCCATCCGTTCTAACCCCTCTCCCAAGTAACGGAGGAACAGCAGTCACGCAATCAAGACGATCCGCTCCCGTACAAATTCAGAATAGGTCAGGTCAGGTCAAATCAGTATCGTTCTATGAGCAGTATGGGGAGAAAATGAGATATTCCTAATCAATCAACGTCGACGCCCAGGCCCCGCAGCTCTTTCTTCGCCTGCTCGATCTCGGCCACGAGCTCCTTGTGGGCCTCGGGCACGTCGTGGAAGGTCATAACGTTCCAGCCCAGACGGAAGAGGAGGTAGGCGCCGAAGGAGACTAGGGCCCAAAAAGGGAGCTATTATTACGCGAGTGTCAGTATACACGTAGATGGTTACATAGTTATTAAAGGCATTTTGGGGGAGTGAAGGGAAAGGAGGTGAAAAGGAGATGCGCAAGACGACGTACCACGGGGACAATCTCGGCCTGTACTAACTCTGGTAGCGGTACGAGTTGAAGGTAGAGGGCAAGGTAGAGCTGTCGCACGATTATTATATATTAGCTAGTGAAGATCTAAAGCTTATTGTTGGAATTCTAGGGGATGGTAAAGGCTTGTTTGTGTCTCTGCGTCTCGTCTTTCGTGCACGGCTTAGCAAGCAAAGGTACGAAACAGAATGTGGAAAGGAGAGGAGCGTACGGAGGTGATGAGGAGGCCAATGGAGATAGTCTGTTGTGCGCGCGTCATTGTTGCGGCTATATTATCCAGCTGTTGGTATTGGTGATGTTATACTGTTGCGGTTGTTGAGATAGCTTGGCTCCCGAGTGTCTAGGTATCTGATAGACGACGATTGTTAGGGGCGGGAGTCGGAGATATCTTGTTCATAGATAGCGTGGACAACTAGCAGCAAACCCAATTGAAGAATATATTTTCCCTAGACTGTGGTTACGTTCAAACTTGTTGCGGTTCGGTAAAGGAGTGACGGTGTAAGAGACAGATTGATCTTTTTGAGGGGGTTGCAATTCGAGTTCCGCGTCTAAAACATCAGATGTCGTGGTCTCTTAAGCTAGGTACCCAGTTGCGCGTTGTCCATAAAGTATCCATTACAAGGCTTGGCATATGCAGGGGTTATTGTATAGGTCCTTGGTGCATAACCCCCGTTACAGTACATCAAGCAACTGTTGTAGAGGTCGGACCTGTATGCCAAGCCACCTCCAGCCACAATTTTCAGATGGAGGTACCTAAGGGCCTTCAACCTCTCCCTGAAGGCGGAACTGAAGCAGAAGCTGTCAGCTCGTGTACATTGAAATATAAACTACAATAGCATACCAGTTCTCCTAACAAGGATGATCACCGCTTTGGCTCAATGGCCAAGTGGTAGGAATTAGTTGCCAGGAATAACTGCGCTCACGGCCTGGCATCGTGCGCTGTTTTCCGGTTGAACGTTGGGATGCCGGCAAGAGGAAGTCGGGAAAATGCTGCCTCGAAACTCTTTTTTTGTGAAGTTTTCTTCTCGAGATGACGTGTTCGAATATGGGAGAGGCCCTTATTTATTATTTATTTATTTATTTCTAGTCTGGTAGTTGTTTCTACTAGTAAGGATGAACTTTTTGAAGAAATCCTCACGGATAAAAAGATACCTGGGCAGTTTTTATTGTCTCGAACAAAAATACCTTCTTGCTTGTTACTGCAAACCCTTTAAGGCTCCCAGGACTCTTCCTCAAACCTGAAAATAATCGACTCGTACTAGTACATCTCTATGTATATCATGGTATACAATTCCGTCTACACTGAGCTTATCTGACAGATATTTGGGTATTTATCCAAGATCCCATGCATAAAGTGCCGAGTATCATACTACCTGGCGCCGCCGTCGCTCACCAATATGTGTTTGCAAAGCAAGGCTCTATGATATTCGACAATGCCCTGGAGTCGTACTCGCCAAATTCGGATTCGAACCCAGTCATCACACTGTCCCAGTCCTGCTGGCCCATGGGGAACGCATATTCAAATGGAACATCCCCTGTAACATCCGGCGCACCGCTTTGGCCCTGCGGCTGCGGGTACAGAGTGGCCTGACTGGCCCGAGATATGACGCGCTCGGCAATCTTGCTCAGACTCTCACAAGCCCCGTGCACTTTCCGGATAAGGGGGGAGTTCTCCGTGACTGGAGTCAAGACGGATACCATCTTGGACAACAGAGGCAGGTCGTCACCTGAAGATGTGGCTATCGCATTGCCAGCTAGCACGATAAATGGCACTAACGGGACCAAAGATAAGATCCTATATCCAGTCAACTTCGGAATAGTAAGTTCGCTTAAGGTTCCTTAAAGGGAGGCTCACGTGTTAAGTAATGCGCCCCATCCGACCGGGTTTATCTTTGCGCCCTCCTCGCCGACCTTGAGAAGCAATGATAATGCTATACGAGCCTCACTTACGCACTCGGGTGCGCATTGGAGTGGACTTTTTCGTCGGGCGTCAGTGTTCTTTCTTCGCCTTGTCGAATTCTTGTGGGCTATATGGCCTTGAGGGTACCGGGACGGTTTACTTACTGGGCATTCAAGGCCCCTGCCGGGAGGAATCGATACGCTATCGCAAGCTGGGAGTGTAATACGATGTGCAACGTCGTAATGATAGCACCGTAGTGACTAAGGCAAGGTGAGCAAGGAGGGATCCAAATAAATTACAATCCACTGTCATTGTGCGGTGGATACTCACGTGGAATACAAGCCGTCCCAAGAGGGCTCGTCAGGGGAAACCTAAGGAAAGCAATGAGCAAGATCCCTCAACAACTTAGCTAGTGGAGAAACTCACGGATTTAACAGAGGCGAGAATTGAGTTGAGATGAGATGCGAGCCTTTTTGCATGTTGTATCCTAGTCTGTTGAGAGGACTGCTGAGCGACAACGGAGAACAGACATTCCTGAATCTCGCCCATGACCACAGCCATGTCGACAAAGGCGCCATATAGTCTGATGCGGCAATGTTAGCGAGCGAGCGCGGGCGGGCTTGAACCATAAACGAGGAACAGTAAGGAGGTAGATACTGACGTGTCCCGTAGACCGGGTCGGTCTTGGGGCCTAGCCAAGAACTGAAGACCACTTGTAACGTCAGAGTGGCGGATTGTTGGTGGTTTCCCGCACGTCATCGCCAATCCTTTCTCCCACGTATATATGTGCCAGAACAGCGCGATATCTCTCGGGACAGGACTCCTATTGCTTATATCACTTGGTAGCCGATGCAGGCCTAGATCTAGAGCCCCTCTTGCGGCGGCGCTGATAAGCCTCCACGCAATCGTACTATGCCCGAGCCTGACATAGAGGTTCGCCTGGGGCAGTCAGAAAAGTTGGACCATACTGAAGGCTGCATACACGTAAGCACTCACAAGGACGGCTAGGGCACGGCAAGAATCCGTCGAGGGTTCTGAGCACATACGAAGACTCTGCATGGCAGCCTCGCTATTGGATCTCAACACCTTGGTATGTGCTCGCATAGCCTCGACGGTGGTTCCTAGTCGCCGGCAGCTCTCCTCCCTGAGCCCTACGAACAGGTTGTGAAGGCCAACGTTAACAGATATCCACTTCCAAAGCGAGATAGGTTCTGTGGCAAAGTAAATGTCCCGGCACATGTCGATGAACTCGTCTCGCTCGAAAATAGGGAAGTCTATAAAGAAGCGCTGCTCCTCCACCCTCAACAGGCGTAGGAGTTTGAGGACCACGTCAATCGGCGGCAGGGGCATACTTCCACTGCTAACGTCGGGAAACTGAATGAGAGGATTGGCGGAAGTTGTGGCGCCTACCTGCCGACTCTGGTCTTCATTACACATAAGGGGCGTACTAGGTGGGAACTCGAGCTCGGAAGGTTGCAGTGTGGCTTCTAGCGTGGTCTTAATCTTGTGGGCGTGCGAGATGAAAGAGGAATCGCCATGATAACCCTCCTGGACCCTCTCGAGGGAAGGCAGCTGCTCATCGATCATGGACTGAGGGGTATAGGCGGTACCGCCTTCAGGGGTTGACTTGGGAGGTGTTGGGGGTTGAGAAGCATCTTTGTTAGACATAAGCGTCTGCAGCATCCCCCTCACGTCGGCCAGTTGGCGACCAACATCTTGCACGGCATCTTCATATTTGGAAGATAAGAGGACTCGCTGTCTTTTCTCGCCTGCTTGCCGAGTAACGCGACATGCGACGTTGAGCGTGACACAGCTAGCACAAGGAGATCTCCGATCACATTTGGTCTAGATGCATCGCTCAAACATAACCATCAGTTCTCATGCTCTGGGGTAGATCTGGGGGCTAGGTGAAATGGGACTTGGTGTCGGGGCCCGACACGTACCTTGCGTGTCTTACAATTATCGCACTGTAGTGGACCGTATTAGCATCATTATGCCGGTGAAAAATCTATCTGCGTGAGGTATCAGGGCACCAATATGGTACTAATACGATGCCGCCACAACGTTATAGTATCCGGATTCAGGGGCTCTCGGTTAGGGAGTCGGGGGATTCATACCGCGGGTCTTCGCTCGAGCGGGATACTGGACTCCGCACCACTCATGTTGGGTAGGTTACCACTAAAGAGGGGTTACTTGTATTTATCGTAATAAAAAGCAGAGTTAATGAATAATAACAAGAGCAGTCCAAGACCGCACGGGTGACGCAATATCAGTGGATCTTGACTTATGGTGGTGTTGGTGGCGGGTCCCTCGGCCTCCGGGCGCATTGCGGCTGGTTTTGCCCACTGCGGCAGCACAACGGCGCAACTCGTCGTCCAATAATAGGTACAGTGGGGTTGCAAAAGTTTCGAATGACCCCGCTTTTTACACCAAAACTCACTAACTTTATAACCATATATCTTTATAACAAAAAATAGTAAAAATATAAAAAATTAAGTTTTATATAGTAAAAT
>Ga0247782_1000285_pt1 | contig 49056 bp, 47 predicted proteins | sample UWRJL019104C5_FD_179928 | JGI IMG/M metagenome (GOLD analysis project Ga0247782, IMG submission 179928) | Plant litter microbial communities from Arlington Agricultural Research Station in Wisconsin, United States - UWRJ-L019-104C-5 | ecosystem: Environmental > Terrestrial > Plant litter >...
TTTTTTTTTTTTTTTTTTTTTTTTTTTTGAAAAAGAAAATTATCCAGCCTCGGAATCGAACCAAGGCTTCTCAGGAGAATTCCCCAGAACCCTCAATATATCCGACTGCCCACTTTCTCCTGAGTGTGCTACCACTACACCAACTGGATTGTTGAATGAAAATCAGTGGAAATAGAATTATGTAGCTGGCCTTGCCCTCAAGTGTCAATAACGCGGCGCCTACCTGCACCTTGCCTGGGTACTGTGTTGAGGTACATAGGTACATACATGGGATGTATTCACAACATTTGAACGGAGGCAGGTACACATGTAGGTACATAAGATAAGGGACTTCTATTGGCTGTATTGGTTCTCTTCTGTTGAACTTCATGGACTTGCTCTATGTCTGAGGTGAGCTATGTTGTATGTAGGTGACTTGTTAGTGGTGTCTGCTGTTGAGTTAACCGTGTATCACTTTCTGACATGCTGCTACTGGGCTAAGTCTCATTATTCATGAACCAGATTTGAGCTTGTAATTATGAGTTGACATGCTCAGGGTATGTATGATACTCTGGATTGGATGTCTTTCAATCACAGTATTTACTACTTACTATCCAAGTTCATCTGCAGCTGACACACACCTCCATAAGGACAAATATATAAGTTGCAAAAAGCCAGAACTACGTCGTCTCGACCCTATAAGATCTATAGAATATCACACCTAAGCAGGAGCCGTCCTACAAGACCAATACCTCCTCAGTGTCTTCCAAGCCGCGGCGTCGTCCCCGACCTGCTTCAACGGATTCTCCAGCTGCTTCTTCCAAACACCCGCCCTCCTCCTCTCCTCAAGCAGCGCGACGAACTGCTTGCCTGTAGTCGGATTCACAGGCTTCTCCATGGGTCTGATCTCGCGATCGAGAAACAGCCACGCGAGCTCGACCAGCTTGTTCTCGTCCACGGGGTGATCACGAAACTTGCAGATCCCCCGCAGATAGCCCATCCAGTCACCGAAGCCGCGACCCGAGGCAAGGTCTCGGACGCTGTAGAAGGAAGGATCTTCTAAGGAGAGGTGGTTCGTTCGCTGTTCGACCTTGACCCATTCTTTCATCGCTGGCTCGCTGAGGATGTGGATTGGTGGCATGCTCCGCGCTTTTTGTTGTTGTTGTTGTTGTTGCTGCTGTTGCTCCTTTTTATCATCGCCAGACTTGGAGACAGAAGAGGCGGATTTTGCTTTGCGTCGCCAGGTGCGGTCGAGGAGATACATCCTCGTGTACAACGCCGACGACATCTCTTTCAGCTCTTCTATCTCTTCTTTATGGTCACCATAGTAGTAAAGTCCTTCTACACTATCACCGGCGCCGACGATGGCATCGCTTCCGTTTTCGGCTGCGTTACAATTGTTAACCACGTTAACCTTGTTGAGGTCGTAGTTCTTGTCCCGCACCGTCGCGTCCAACGTCTGCCGGATCCCCTCTTTTGTAGTCTTCCCCGCGCGCGCCTCGAGCTTCAGCATGAATTGCATTACGCGCGTAAGATTGCGCCGCGTGGTCGAGAGCGCGTACTGGAGCTCGCGCTCACGGAAGGCTTCCTTGGTGAGCTTGCCCGACTCGTCGCGTGGCCAGGGTGCGGGAACGTTTTGTTGTTGTTGGTTATTTTCCCTTTTCCCTATCTCCTGAACTTCTTCGGCACTAACACCTAGGGTCGCTTTGCTGCTGCTGGGTGATACTGTTGTTGCTGTTGCGCTTGAGCCTGTGTCCGTGAGCTCTTCGTTCACACGTGTTGGTCTCGTCGCAGCCCTAGACCTTGGAGTACGATCTTCTTTCTGTTTGCCCCTAGGATTAATTCCCACCTTTTGTTGGAAGTGTCGGGACAAGAGCTCATCCTCATCGCTGTCGTCGAAGTCGGGAAGTTCTGGCCTGTCTCTCCACACACAGATGGAATCGTCGTCTTCCTCATCGTCGCTTAGGTAGATTGCGTGATAGGGCCGGCTATGGTAGACATCATCGTCGTTGCAGTCCCTTCTAACCATTTTTCTTATGAATCTAGTGTAAATACCGAGCTGTTTTCTTTAACTTGAAATTTGATCTATGGAAATGACAACGACGAGAATAAGCAGGAACTTGAGAGAACACATGGTTATGTGTTTGAAGATATTTCGAGTCTCATATGGCCAGTCACATTTCTTTCGCGTTATTCAATCTTTGTATTCTTTAAAAGACTGATAGAACAATGTTTTCTTTCGTGTTCCTTTTCATGTAAATGCTGAGAGGCTCGTGAACACTTCATAGTGAATAAAACAACGTCTTTAATCCCGAACATAGGAAGGCTTGTCTTTGTCTTCAAAAAAGGTGTTGTTTGACTCCACCCTAGTCACAGTGCTGAACTATCAGAACAAAGACTTTTGCTGACTCATGCGAAAAGTGAATCACTTATCGGACGTAGATGAGAGGCCTAAGGCAGAGTTTGTCGATCTTGCTTCAGACGATACTGAAGATGAGATGTTCGTATAGAACTGTGTAAATTATATCTCACTACTTCATCTGCGTAGGGTAACAAGGCTCGCAAAAATGGCATGACCACGAAGACATTTACATGCGGTTCTTCCTGGATGAGATCATGGATTTCCAACATGGAACTGGGTTGGCAGGTATACAACAAATTAGTGCCTTGACCATTTATCGCTCTGAGAACTACCAACGCCTCGTGAATGCGAGCCAAGTCCACCTAGATGGAGGTCTCAGTTTGTCCAAACTCCGGTCCGTCGTCCACAAGACCCAACCGGTCGCATAATCCATCAAGCCCTTCATAGGCCGCAGTAGGGGCAAAACAACACCGTTCAGGAACCTCCAAAATAGGACCTGGAGCCGTATGCCTAGCTTCAATGTCCCCGGCCTACTGACGGCCCAGGTGACCGGGCTATGCACGATGTCCAACCACTTCAGTCTGACAAGGCCATAGTTGAGTAGTGTGCGCACCTCGGTATAGCTCAAGAACCAAAGCGGGAGGGCGACGGCGGGGGCGAGGAACCGCCAGTCGATGATGGAGCACGCAACGAGGATGTACCAGAACGTCCAAGCTATCCTGACGTCCCAGTGGAGCAAGAGCTCGCCGTGCACCACTAGGCCCTCGCGCAGGACCTCGGACGCGAGGATGCCGAAGATGACGAGCCAGATCGATGTCGACCAGCGGAGCACACGGAGGAGGAGCCGCCAGTCGCGTAGGATGAAGAAGGTTAGGACGGCGTTCCAAATTACGAGGGCGCTTAGGTAGAATATGAGCATGCTAAGAATATCTTTTTGTTGTTTCTTCCACGAAGCAGCTTTGAGATTATGGGTGGTTCGTCATTCTGTCTTGGTCATCTGGGTTGAAACCAAACAAGGATGCACCTCGGGTCTCTTAGGTAACTAGGTAATTTTTCCTTGCGGTCGAAGAGGATTTGCTGCTACCTAGTTCTCCTGTATGCTGGAAAGTTGCTGGGTATCATACTGGTCCAGGCGAGGAAACTATGATCGAACGATTTAAGACCAAGACTTGCTACATCTCCTTACTCTCGGTACATGGCTAATATTACGTCCGAAAACGGGACGTCTGGCGGTCATTCTTTGTATCGCGGTTGTCTCTTGTCATTGGTGGCTATTGTATCGTAGCTGGCTTTGTTCACAGTCATGTTCACTAGCTTTGATTCATACCAAAATCTCTCGATTCTCGTGGTTTTCCAAATTTGTGCCAACAAGGGTGATCGTGAACAGAGAGAGAGTGACCTTAACTCTGTAGGTACGTGGATAGAATAGATGAACAGCTACCGGGAGTCCATGAACTGAACCATAATTTTGCCAACCTCCATTGGCTTTCAAGCTTTCTAACATAAGCCAAGGGTGGGGTGTTATAGGGATTAAGGACGCTAAAACGCGAATGGCACGCTAAAATATACCGCTATACCGAAATAGGTCTAATCAACTCAATAGCTACCACGCGCCGTCAACTCGGCAGCACGGACATCAATCAATGGGTTTGCTTGTTCAACTACTAACGATACCACTCCCTTGCAGGAAAAAGGGTGGCCATGTTCCGTTCCCTTACTCGTGTCCCGTCAATTCTTTGATGCCGACACCCTATTGTATGCAAGTCAATTGGGAATCGGAATTGGGACGGGCGCCTCGAATTATTAGAGCATGACAAGTAACGCCGGCGGCTAGTTGTACCTTTTCAATCCACCTTGACTCCGACGCGTCTCGGTTAGGATGGAGGAGAAACGGCCGGGCGCCACCGCGACCTCTGCGGCTACCGCAAACACGAGTCGTAGAGAGAGCGGCATTCCAAAGCTGTCGTCTCGTCTTCCTTTACCTCGATCAGTCATTCCAACGCCAACTTCTTCAAGCTCCACCGTACGGCCGCAACAAAAGTCATCCATTTCAAAATCCGAGACCCCACGAGCCTCTGTGTCATCGACGGTTGGGAGCTTACGGAACCCTCGTTTGCGCGCCACCCAATCAAGGGAGCAGATCAAGCCTTCAGGCACTTTGCCCAGGTCAACTAGACCGGCGCAACCCCCTGTCAGCTCTCAATCTACTCTGAAAGATTTAAACAATAGGAATAGAACATCGTTGAGTGACGGCCAGCATCGCCCGCTGCATAGCCAACCAGACTCCGCCAGTAGCCCCTTTAAGAAACCCCTGGTTCCCAGACGCCGACCTTCAAGTCAATTTAGCTACGGCGCTCAATCCTCCTCGGCAACATTAGTAGAAGATGTTCAATCAGCATACACAACGGAAGACAAGACTGAGGATGACCAACCTGAGCTTCCCCCCTTGACGAAATCTGCCGCTGCAGAGAATCTCACCTTCGATACGCTGCTGGCCGAATCTAGAAAGCCAAGACCCTCCCTTTCTGAGCGGACAATAGAGACGCTGTCGAATTTGCCTTCTTCCCCTGCTGTCCGAAGACGAGGTAGTAACTTCTTCGATGCGTCGGGATCTGGGCGGCCACGGTCGAAAGGAAGCGTAGGATCACGACCCGAATCGAGCTATCAGTCTGATAGATCGGATGGCCGCACAAGCAGGCCCTCTAGTCGGCCAGGGTCAAGTTCTGGATCATTAAGTAGGGGATATGGAAACTTTAGGGCGTCGACAAACTCTTATAAGCCTCCATTGGCAACGGTTCAAGGCACGCCATCGAGACGCATTTCCGCCTACGGCTCTAATACCACTACCCCAACCAAGACCATACCAAAGCTCGCGCCTCGTCCTACGCTAAACAAGGTGTCATCTCGAGCTTCCTTGTCGGCTTCCCTTGGCCCTCGTCCTACAAGTCCCGAGAAGGGACCAACGATTTCTGTATCTAAGTACGGTTCTAAGACCTTAGCCGCACGGCCGGTGAAGCCGCGAGGTTCTGTTAACGGGTTATTCAAGAAGCCATCCATGCCTGCTCTCAATACTGAGCTAGCTACATCAGAATTATCGCCTGCCAAGGTTCGAAATGGCTCACTTGCTTCTGCCAGGTCTTCAAGGACATCCGGCGAAGGACCTAACATGTCGAGCCCGTCAACCTCATCCACCGCCCCTACGGTCAACTCGGTTGAGGAAGCACCGCTATCCGCTCGCAAGTCATCCGCTGCCCTGAGGGATCAGATTGCAAAGGCGAAAGCCGCAAAACGAGCTGCGAACAGGCAAGCATCAAGTACTTTGGCCTCGGAACCCTTGAAATCGCCAGTCATACCGACTGACGATACCTTTGATTTCGGTCTTTCCGACGATCCTTTTGGTCAGAAGAGTTTTGAACAATCCAACCGGAAGGTCATGCAGTCTAGGATTGACACGGCAAGAACGACAGGAAGACTGAATATCGCTGCCATGGGTCTGAAAGAGATCCCTGAGCAAGTACTGAAGATGTATGATCTGGAATCGGTTGGTCGCGCAGACGGTAGCTGGGGGGAGAGTGTGGATGTGACCCGGTTTGTGGCGGCTGACAACGAGCTGGAGACCATTGATGATTCTATCTTCCCGGACGTCGATCCAAATGGGTTCGACACTGATGAGGTAGACGATAGAGGGAGGATATTTTGGGGGCTCGAGTCGGCCGATCTTCACAATAACACACTCATTTCGTTACCCTTGGGATTGAGACGTCTTCAACTACTCACGTCCCTGAATCTGGTAGGTTTAAAAAAATCCACATTCAACTAATGTTGCGGCTAATCAATGCCCTTCCAGACTTCAAACAAGCTCACCAACAACTGTCTTGAAATCATTTGCCAATGCACCGCTCTGCGCGATCTCAAATTAGGCAACAACCTTCTATACGGCGCTTTCCCCGATTCATTCGTACTGGAGAATCTCGAGATCCTCGACCTGCACGGAAATAACATCTCTGCGCTTCCGTCCAACATTGGCCAGATGGGGAGACTCCGCATATTGAATATAGACGAGAATGCACTTGAGTCGCTGCCTTTCCAGAGTCTCTCCTCACTGCCCCTTAGTGAGCTGTCAGTGCGGAAGAACAAACTTACTGGGGTATTGGTTGAAACTGAGGTGGAGAGTCTTCCTCAGCTACAAAGCCTCGATTGTTCAAACAATCAACTGAACCACCTCATATCTCCTGACTCGAAACGTCCACTGGGCCTCCCCTCTTTGCATCAACTGACCGTGTCTATGAACCGGTTGAAATCTCTGCCAGATATGAGTGGCTGGAGTAGTATATTAACAATCAACGCGGACGACAACTGCCTCACAGACTTCCCTGAAGGCTTCACCAGTCGTGAGACCCTGAAACATGCTGGGTTCTCTGGAAACGATATTCGTGTTATACCTCCCGAAATTGCCCGTATGGATAATCTCAGGATGCTGAGAATTACGGGAAATCCACTACGAGACAAGAAGTTCACTTCTCTTACAACGGAAGCTTTGAAAGATGCACTACTGGCAAGACTAGAACCACTGCCTACTGAGGGGGTCAGTAGCATAGAAATCTTTGCTAACGGAATCGACTCAGTTGGAATGGGTGGCAGCTATGTCTCGACAAAGCCTCTCTCACCTGCAGCTCATGGGGAGGATGACGATGGACAGTCGGATTGTGATGATTTCGCGACACCTCCAACCTCGGCCCCTCATTCTCCAGCTCGTTCGCGATCGCACACGTTGTCTAGCCAAACTTGGCCGGTGAAAGCCGGCGGAGTCCTTGATCGATCCAATACGCAATCGTCTTCACTGCATCCGGTAGTGTGCTCAAAGATTGCCGCTGTCCAATCTATACGAGAGGTCCGACTCCAGCATAACACCTTCACGCAATTTCCAAACTCGTTATCCTTTTTTAGCGACACTCTTACGTCCCTGAGCCTATCTCATAACCAACTTGCAGGAGAGAGCTGGTTGACGGAATATCTTGATCTCACGGCGCTTCGAGAGTTGAATCTGCAGTCGAACTACTGCACCAGTCTCACTCCACTTACGACGTACCTGTGCGCTCCCAATCTGGAAAAGCTTGACGTGTCCCTCAATCGAATCGTTCGATTACCCACTCTACGCGATGTGTTCCCCAGCCTGACGGTCCTGCTTATAGCCAATAACCGGCTTGAAGAGCTCGACCCCGAGACGATTCAAGGGATGAAGATCGTCGACGCAAACAACAACGAAATTGCACACCTCAACCCTCGAATTGGCTTGCTTGGACTAGAAAGACTGGATGTGATGGGCAACCGATTCCGAGTGCCCAGATGGAACGTACTCGAGCGCGGAACCGAAGCAACGCTCCGATGGCTCCGGGGCCGTGTACCAGTAGCCGAGATGGCAGAGTGGCGGGCCAAGTCCGGTATTGTCAACGACGACTCTTCGAGCGAGGTGGATTAAACAGTTTTATTATAATACTTAATATCAGGCACGACATGGAGTTTTGGCGAAGACAGCAGCAATGTTTTTTGCTATTTGTTGGTAGCGAGTCCTAGGATTTTTAACCTTCACAAGGCATTAAAAATGGAGAGAGGGACTGATGGAGTTTTAAGAAGCACGCTGTCGCAAGCAAGCAAGCATGGACGTTAGAGGCGTATTATTGCTCTTGGCTGCCGGGAAGGGGCCAAACACAACTTCTAAGCTTAAAATTCCTTGTACGAATATAACATAATTACATTGTAGAACAAGAAAGTGACCAAGCCTATAGAAGCTAGGATCACCCCCTATTTTGTGTGCTTCATTAACACATAATCAGCTGATATACATCTGTAAGTACTAACCTTAGTAGAACAAGGCTGGCATGTTCCAAGCGTTTCGGCCGGCTGGCGAAAGATTCTCTCGGCGTAAGACGAGAACAGACGGCACACAACCTTAGGCCCCACGTGCAGGACGTGGAGATGGTATTACCCGATTCAGCAATATCTTGCCCAATGGTGAGCACTGATTGGTTAGGGTCACTTCCATACAGGCCTAAGCGTAGAAGATCGACGCTGACAGAACAACTGCTCAGCCCCAAAGTTGGGCCCAAAAGGCCCCAAACAGCTCGTATTAGCTGCCACGGGAAGCTGCTATTTATACCTACCACCTGCCCAGCCTGAAGAAAACAAACTGCCAACAAATGAATATTTAATGACAAACAGATTCCTATCCCCCGTGTCTATCTGTGCCACGACATTATAATAATAGTTCAAGCATTGATCCTGATTCCTTCTCATCTCTTCTTTCTACGCAAACTTGCGCATACCCACCAACTCAAAACCCGAACGCCCGCCCACTGCATTCTTTACAGCCGTCCTTCAGTTTGCATCCGGCAGTTTTATTTAATCAGCTTCACGTGACTCGGCATATCCTCTTTTTGCTGGAGGCGTAGAGTCGGAAAGGAAAACAGAAGAGAGTAAGAATAAGCACAATCAAGATGTCGTCTTCCACAGCAACAGTCACGACCACCTCAGCCGCAGCTACCGTGACCCCGGCCTGCAATGCGAATCAACTCCCCATCTCGGAAGCGGCATGCGCCGTGCCATTCGGCGGCAACCACACGGACGTCATGTCGACCTGCTGCAAGGACGCCTCCGTGGTTTCCTACTTCAACGACTGCGGCCTGTACTGCGTAGCGGCGGACCAGACGATTCAGGAGCTACAAGAATGTCTGTCGGGCGAGGGTGTGCCGTATAACAACATCTTCTGCAATGCCGCCAACAACGCCACCGCTACAAACACGGACCCAGACATCCCCGCTACGGCTAGTGCGTCTGTCGTGGCCAATGGAGGCGACGATAACAACAACAACGACAATAATGATAATGATGGCGACAACAACAGCAATGACCCTAAGCCTTCAGAGTCCGACAGTGCTGCGGGTAGAATGGCGCCTGAATTCGGTGTCTCGAAGACCGGTCTGACGATTGGTGCCCTCCTGTTCTCAGCTATGGCCTTTGGTGCTTTCCAGATCTAATAGGTTGTGCTCATACACCGCCGTTAGTATGCGCATGCACGTTGATGGAAAGCAGAGCCAATAACTCTCAGATAAGAGAGACAGGGCAGCTGTAAACCATGGATCTGAGACATAGAGTATCATGGTTATCGGGACAGTTCAAAACAACAGTTGTGTTAGAGCGTGTTACAACGCGTCGCTATCCGCAGGATTTTGTCGCGCTCTGAGATGTATTATTTGTTGGTCATAGTAGCAGACTCGTGATTCACGGAGGGGTTTCTTCCAATGGCGTTTTGAGACCCGTAAGGGACTACTTACCTTGGTGGTCGGCAACTGACGTGGTGTCCTCGAGGGAGGGATTAGTTGTCTAGAAAGTCATGGACTAACCACCATATACCTTACATACAGACTAATAATATGAGGAGATAACCATCTCAGATGGAGAACCAGACCGCATACCAAAACACTGTCGGCAGACTAGGAAGTATGTAGTTGCCACAAACCGCACTTGATGCTGCATATTAAAACGTAATGATAATATTGTTAATAGAGCAAACAAATAAGCCGGACTTGCATTTTTCCAAGGAAAAAGATACACCTGCGATATCTCGAAACTACGTGTCATGAGGATAGCTCTCTTGTAGAGCCGTGGTTTTCTCCCTCTGCCCCAGCAAAGGAAGCATTGGTCGGTGGATAACATGAGCCGAGACGTGCCGGTAAGAAGATACGGGCTTGGGGTGGCGTGCCATTGGGTGACGAGACCCCAAAGGCCCCGTACGAGATGCTTCCATTATGCATCGGCTCCAAGCTTTCCCTATGGAATCTGCCGCATTTGAACGAATAGACGGTTTCCACGATATTTCTGTTGGGCCAGTTAGCCGGATTCTGCAGAGCTGTGTCTAATCCAGTGTGCAGAAGTCAGACCTACCTGCTTAGGTCTTACGGCGTGCATCTGTACCTATCTATATGCAATCTGCCTATGGAAGATTTACCTGCTGTAGTGCTTATAAGCAAGGGGTAGGCAAGAAACCTGCTTGCACGATAGATGGGCTTTGCTCGAGATATTTTGCCTGGAATACTTATATAGCCTGAGGTACAGACGGAGGAATTATTTGGATTGAGTCCTTTCGTTCATCCTTTGCATTGACATCGAAATAGCGGTAATCAAAAAGGTTTAACGTATTATACATGAGAAGCGATTATCCCTGCTCGTCCAGACAGCGACTAGAAAGGGTTAGTCCAGATCTGCGTTTGAGGCACCTTGCCTTTCCAGGAAATATTTACGGGCCCAACCACTGGCATTTAGCAAACTGTGGTTGGCCAGCCTTTCCATTTTCGCTGTAAATGTCTGGTCGCTAGGTGGGATCGCACAGCAACCAAAGTGACTAGCTCAGCTTTGGGACAATAAACCAAACTCTGCACCAAAAAACCTCCACAGCAACACTCACTCGGCCAACTTCGCTCCGTCACACCAACACCACTCATTACCTTATCATCCTCCACATCGCTATATTCATTGACGACGCCATAGCCGACCCCATATCTGACGTTGCTACTCGTCGCTGTTCATAGTATATATCTTTTGCTATCGCGAAACTGTCGGATTACCTCGATTCAACTCGTCGAAGCTCGCCAATTCCTCTGTTTTGTGCGCAAGAGCTGCCCTCCGCTGTTCGCGACACAGTGCGCTCGGACGCTCTGTCGAAGGACGCTGGTTGGTGATCAGGACAAGCTGAGGCACTTTATGCTGTACCCGACACTCGAATTACTCGGATTTGAATCGCACTACGCGTGTTATCTTCCTGCGCGGTGATTGTCGTCACCTTCTTCGCGATCTCTACCATCATAACGTAACACCTTACCTAAAGGCGGGCAAACACAAAGATGGCTTCCACGCAACCCAATGGGGTCTCCGAATCGGATCACGACCTCATACCATCCACCCCTCCTGATACAACAACAATGGCGGCGGCATCAACCATGTCTCTACCGCCAACGACGCTCGCCTATCTCTCGTCATCACAGCAATCCATCCCTTCCACCGAAGAACCCGCTTCACCTATTGACCCTTCCTCCTCTTTCAAAACCGAACTAATTGATGATCGCGCATCAACAGCACAAGTCATTAGATCTTCATTAACACCGCCACCATCTTCTCAAGTGGTCCAGGCCAATGGAAATGCAAATGCGAATGCTGGTATCCCTCTCAGTCGTGCCAATTCACAAACGACGAATAGCTTACACTCCCCGCCTCCGACGATGCTCCAGATCTCAAATCGGAACCGTCCCGCCAACGCCGATTACCTCCCTCCTTCTGCCGATCAGATAAATAACGCTAGCATTGATGAGCTGCGTTCGATGCTACAGTCTTCTCTTTCCATTAATGCTAAAGTCAAATCCGAGATGGCTCATTACAAACTCCAATATGAGCTTCTCAGCTTGCAGGCTGTCGAGGATGCCAACCGCGCAAGTGTTGAGCATGAGATGACCCGTCGTGAAGTCGAAGCTCTTCGTATCGCTGAGCATACCCGGCAAGCTAAACGAGAGCTCGATGCTCGCACGGATACCACGCAGTTGAAGTACCGCGAGCTTCAGCACACCTATGATGCTCTCACCAAGGAACACAATGAACTCGCTCGACGTCTCAAATCCGCCTCGAGACTTATCCAGCAACAAGCCGAAGAAATCGACTCTCTGCAAGACGAACGTGACATGCTCCTCAACCGTATACGCGAGAATAGACAGCATTTTCACATGCTATGCAGTCCCGGTGGTGTCTTCCACGGTGCCCTAACACCCAAGACTCCCACGGCAACTTCACCACAGCAACATCGGACCACGCCTCGCCAGACGCCAAGATCCGCAACCAGAGGTGCCCGCCATGGCAACCAAGGCGATGCCGCCCCCTTCGCTGCTCTTCTAGAGGCTTTGAATCAAGATAATACCAGTGCGCCCACGACGCCTACGTCTGCCAATCGGACCGCCTCGCGAGTGCCGTTCAGCAAACACCGTGCAGCCCATTCTCTATCGTCATTACCGGCCACTCCCCTTTTACGCTCTCGTGGTAATAATCCCGGCCTCCTCCCTTCTATCGATCTTGTACCGCGAACTGAGCCCCCTCAAAGACACGGAAACCGCATCGAGCCCCAAACACCTACGCAGAGGAAGCGCCGCAAGAGCCGAGAGAGCACCATATCGGCCGAGGACGAGGAGGAAGGCAACACCCGTATGACGCTAGAGTCTATCGCTACTACCGTTCAGTCCTACATGTCGCAAGGTTCGCATCGATCCCAACCCCACGAAGGCGAGGAAGAGATTTTCGAGAGTTCAGCCAGCCAAGAGGCATCGGAAATGCTACGGAGAGATCCCCGCGAGAGCTTCGAAGTCGCGAGTTCGGTTGGCTCCCGCGATGTAACACCGGCGCCGACGGAGAAATTAAACAAGTTACAGACTAAGCTTTACGGGCCCGTGTACAAGGCAGCGATGGGCACGGAGAAGCGCAAGTTCAGCGGGGGGGCCAGTACGGACGAATTACGCGGGGAACTGCTCCCCAGCCCGACGAAGAAGTTGCGTTACGGTGTTGAAGGCCCGGTAGGCTTAGGCATTCAACAACATCATCGCAGAAGGGTTTGATGCACAGGTTATTCAACACAAAGTCTGCAATGAGATCTAAAGAGGATAGCACGGCTACGAAGTTAAATGAACGATTTAAAAGGATTTTTACGTTAATGGGCAGGTTTGGGGTTGGGGTCAACATGGTGCGATATTATCATTATCATTATTATTGATCTGCAAGGGTTATGATATGAAATGGAGTTGAGACATATGTATTATAGAATTATTTGTCGAATTCATTGGCAAGTCAGGTATCGGGTCAGAAGGGGGGCGGACAGCAGGAGGAAATTGATGGATGGGCTTCCAGTTACCCATCTCGCTAGAACGATCACAATTGGGATGGAATCGAAGTCAAAAAGGAGGTGATAGGTAGGGGATGGGACAGGCTTGAGCGTGCTCTCATGGGATGATATCAAATTGAAGTTGATACCACGGCGTGATTCAGGAAGCAAACCCCCAGGGTATGGGAATGAGAATGGGAAGTTGGAACTGATTGCGACTTATTTAGGTAGCTAGGTACTACTTAATGATACTTATGATACTTAGGTTACGTATCATATGATCAGGGAGGAAGATGAAGCTAATACAATATGAAACATCCATACCAACGCTGCTATCGTGCGAGTTATTAGGTATCAGTGAATTAGAGATGACTGAGTTTTAGTGTCGAGGCGAAAATATTACATGATATGGATGCGTTAGACGTCAGTGTCGATTCCTGACACTCTCGACTCAGGTTTCATGTACCTAACGAAGAGCTTTGTATTCCCAGATTATTACACTTCCGGCACTTGTATGTTTACAAGAGAACAGATATGTCTCCAATCTTCACCCACTCACTCACCGAACGGACCAAGTTTACGAACCACCTACCTACTTACTCCCTAACAAACAGCCCAGCCATACCCATACCCGTCCCAACACACATACTCACAACACCAACCTCGCCGCCTTGCCTCTTGAGACCATGCAGAAGCGTGGCCGTCATCCTCGCGCCGGTAGCACCGAGCGGGTGACCGAGAGCAATGGCTCCACCGTCAGGATTCACCCTCTCTTCCTGCCAGTCCTTCTCCAGGCCCAATTCCCTAACACAATAGATAGCTTGACTAGCAAACGCCTCGTTGATCTCCCAGCGCTGTACATCTTTCTTGTCTATCCCGAGCTGAGACAAGAGGGCAGGGATAGCTATAGCGGGGCCAACGCCCATCTCGTCGGGCTTACAACCCTTCGTCACGGCTCCGACAAAACGGCCGATGATACGGTCTGACAAGCCGAGTTCGTGCGCCGTGGACCGACGGATGAGCAACGTGGCCGCGGCGCCATCGCTTACTTGCGAGGAATTGCCCGCCGTGCTCTTCCCTCCCTCGGCTTCGGGCTTGAATGCCGGTTTCAGCTTCGCGAGGGATTCCGCCGTGACGTTGTCGCGGATGCCGTCGTCCTTGGTCACCGTGATCTCATGCGGGTCGCCCACACTATTCCCGGCCTTATCAACAGGCTGGAACATGGTCGTGACGGGGGTTATCTCGGCCTCGAAAGCGCCCGAATCCCTCGCCCTCGCAGCGCGCCTGTGGGACTCGGCCGCGAACGCGTCCTGCTCGCCGCGCGAGACGCCGTACCGCTCCGCCACGTTCTCGCTCGTCAGGCCCATGGGCATGACGCAATCCCGCACGTCCGCCTCCCCGCTCTCTCTGAGCGCTGGCCACAGGACCGTCGGCACGGCGCGCGAGCCGTAGTTCCGCGTCATGCTCTCCGTGCCGGCTGCTATCCCGCAGGATATCTCCCCCGTGCGTATCTGCGCCGCGATGCCGGAGACGGCTTGGAGACTGCTGCTGCACGCGCGGTTCACCGTGTACAGCGACGTCTTCTCGGCCGCGAATCCAGCGGCGTTGAGGGCCATGCGCCCCGCCTTGCTGCCCCCCAGCTCAGAAAGGACGACGCCGACGGCTACGTCTTCGACGAAATTGGCGGGGTCAACAGAGGAGGATTCGTGATGTAAGAGACGAGTTGCCCGCAGCACGGTGTAGAGGAGTTCTTCCGGGTAGGAGTCTTTGAGTTGCCCGCGGTAGGAGCGGCATATCGGAGTCCGGATAGAAGAGAGGATTACGACGTCGTTGAGGGATTTGGAGAGTACGGCTTTGAGACCGTGGGGGAGGGCGGTCATCATTGTTTAGGTTTTCGGTTTCGGAGTCGGTTTGATTTAGGGTTGTTGTGGTTTGGCTCGTAGTTATGTTCGTGATGGGATAGGTACTTCGTGCGAATTGGAATTGCGATTGGGAGGAGTACTTGCAGGTCAAGTAAGGTCGATGTAAACGCTCGAAAAGTGAGTCGCTACTTTCTGGGTTTGCTGGCTGGCTGGCTCTTGCTGTACGGTTAAAACGCGAAAGTACCAATTGGAAGTGACTCCAGCTCCGAAATAGTCAACAACCGTGAATAAAATCAAATCACATCACCGACCAAACAAGCACCAAGAAAAGGGAGTGGGAAAAAAGATCAAATCAGAATCTTCATAATGTCATTAGCTTGCTAGTTTGTTAGTATGTATGTACATCATTCTTTAACCTAGGTCAAGTAAGAAAAGAAGTCGCAATTAGAGGCGACACGTACGAAACATATGCCGGTTCTCTTCTCCGAAAAACAATGTGGGGGAGGAAGGGAGATGGGCTAGGTTACGTTAGTGCAGTTGGTGGGAATGGGATAAATGCACAGTTCCGGCCCGACCCGGCGGTCAAATTTATCCCCGATCACGGGGTGGTCCAAAGTTCTTGTGGGGACCCCGGTTCCGGATTTTGTATGTAAGGGGCACACATTCCTCGTCGCTGTCAGAAAATGCTAGCACGGTGTTTGAAGCCACCTCCTCGTTGTCAAGGCACCGCCTTGTAGGAGTTGTTGTCTCCTGGCAGCTTAAGAGCCTTGCAGGCCATCTCATCAGCCTCTGAGTTATCTTCACGGGCAAGCTGAGGGAGATGCTTCTCAAGCTTAGCCTGCCTATGGTAGAGCAGCCGCGGGGTAAATGAAAGAACACTTTCTAATTTATGATATTAATTTTCTCTTACGGACTCTTGAATTTCTCGCCCCCTGTCCCGGATCACCACCTTGGTTCATCTAACATAGGCATCCTGATGTGTATGTTGAAGTGATCTGTCACGTGACTTGGAGTCTTCCTCTGGTACCGGGACCAGTGCCGGATCCTACCTGTCCATTCTGGAAAGGTAGGCACATACATGTAAGTGCTAAACACCCCAGCACATAACGTAGTTATATCTTATTAAGATGGATACTGTAATATACTATTCTTTGTACTGGCCACCCGGTCCTGATAATGTCGAAATACGGAGAACCCCACCAAAACATCCCACTAGCCCGCGATCACTGACCCCACCTCCAACTACTAGGTTAGATCTGCCTACCTACTTCAACGACAATGATTGATTGCAACCTCCTTTACCGGAATTCAATGTATGCACCACTTAAGATTCTAGGTCTATTGGACTTGTCTCTGAGTTGATGGTCATGAGGTTGTGACCGGTTATGATATTAACTGTGTTAGTAAGGCTTATAGGAGGTACTTACATGTTTATCTTCTAGTGTTCTTAGATCACCCCTGGTTTTAGGCATACTCACTCATAGAACTTGTGCCACTCAATGCACCGGTGTTCATCAGGGTGATCTAACGGGCGTATTTTCGTGCCGAAGCCCTCTAGTCCGGTCTTTGTAGGTATCCCGCGAGGCTAAACGCGGTAGCCGGGTGTGCTGAAGGGAGTTTGCACTTGCTTCATGAACTCAGGACTTGATATCAATTGTGAACACACCAAAGGTAGAGATTTATGTGTCGAGATCTCGGTTGCAGAATACCAACGTGCCAGAGACATATAAACAGTATGGCCCCAACCCGGGACAATGTACCCTAACCAGCACGGCAATGGCTGGACCGAGAAGGTCACTGTCTATCAATCAGACTGGACTGCTGAGCTATATACAGTCTTAAATACTATAATATTAGGGCTAGCAAAAGAGGGGGGAGCGCGACACGAGGATGCAATTAGAAAAAAGGCAGTGCTTTCCATGTTGGACTTATTAAACATCCAAAGGCCATCTTGTCGGAAGAGAGTTTAAATGCGAAGGCGATGCTGTTTGATCTCCGTGAAGTGTTAGTGAAGATGCAAGAACTTCGCTAGCATATCATCATTCTTCAAGCAAACCAAGTACATATTCGACGAAAAAAAAAAAAAAGTCAGTTAAACGCCCTGCCGAGAGGTCTTGACGGTAACAGTGCCTCACTTCGCTACAGCGCGCCCCCCTTTCAGGCCCGTGTTTATATCATGTAGGTAGGTAGGTGCCCTACCATCTTACACGATGAACTTTGGTGGGTATTTCTTTGCGGCATCTTCGTGGCTAGGTTAATTTTCTGCTCGAAAAACTGGTTAACCAACACGCCACGGGCCGTATCTGAACCCGCGGTACTCAAAGTCCAATTGTGTGTAGGCGCCTTTGAATCACCAATTGACCCCTACACTAGACCCCGCCGGGTACTGTTGAGTGCTTGCCATTGTATTGAGAATTATATGCTTCAGTGCGCCCTCTCAATGGGAAGTGCGGTCGAGAGGGGAGATAGGTACCTAGGTACCTTGCTCAATGGATGTTTAGGCACGTAGGTAGGTACATACAGTCTATTACAGGTTAACGGTCAAGAGATAAGTCGGCTGTCAATGTCGCTTCTAAGGCACGGAGCACGCTTAGAAGACATCGTGCCTTTCCCGGCCTAGAGAAGCAAATGATTCTCTGAGGCAAGACGACCCCAATCCGGCACTGACCTTCCCTTCCACGACAAGTAATAGTAGGACCAGCCTGATTGCATATATAAAGCATATACAACATGATGCGCCCGGTAGGATGCTTCCAACACACACTGCGACATTTTCCTTTCGCAGTACGCTCGTCGATAGAGATCATTATCAATTAAGTAGGTATCTTAGAGTAAAGCTTCACGATAACAGCCGCCCCCATTTCCTAGTCTTCTGATCCATATCATATCTTACAAACACCATTACAATACCCATCAACCCGGCCAAGAACCAATCAATAATAGCCGCCACAAACCCTCCCCGAACACTTCCCCCCAACATGCTCCTCTTGACCAAGCTGGTCAAGATATCCGTCGTGATGAGTTCCTGCCCCTTTTCCAGCGCCCTGATGCTCTTCGCGGCGACGACTTCGGCCGTCTGGCCCGCGTCCCCTTCCTCAAGCGCTTTTGTCACGGCGGGCTTGATCAGGTTCTCCTCATCGTACGACTGCGTCAGTATGGTGGCGGGGAACACGGTGTGTAAGCGGACGCGGGGCTCGTCCGGACACGCCGCCGCGTAGAGGTTCATCTCCTGCGACAGGCTGTCCGAGAGGGCTCGCAGCGCCGCCTTGGCTGGGCTGTACGGTGAGTAGCCGGTGAAGCTATAAAAAGCCAGGAAGGAGGCCGTGAAGATGAGGTGTCTAGCTGGTTCTTCTGTTTTTGTTGATGTCCATCTCCACTTTGAATTAGGCTTGTCGAGCAGGGTATTATTCTCAGATAATGCCCTTAAGCTCATCTTCTTCTTGTTCTCGGGCGTCTTGACCCAGTGCGCCAGCACCGCGTGCGCCATGTACAGGCTCGTGAAGTAGTTGCTGTTCATCTGCTCCGGGAACACGGACACCGGCGTGTCGACGAAGAGTGTCGGGTGCGAGCTCCCTGCGCAGCACCACACCACGTCGGGAGGGTTGTTATGGTTCCACGCGACCACCTCGTCGACCACGCGCACGCATTCCGAGGCCGAGTTCAGGTCTGCGCTTATCTGGTGGAACCGCTGCGTCTGGGGGTTTGCTGCCCCGTTCTGGATGAACAAGGGGTATGAGTAACGTGGTTAAAAGGAGAAAAAAAAATTTTGTAGTTGCAAAAGTTCTGCGAAAGCGACCATTTGTCTGTCTATATCTCAACTTACATTTATATATTCGAGACTCTCAATTAATTTCCCCTGCTGGCGGGCCACGATGACGACGTTCGCGCCTCGCTCAGACAACTGACGCGCTACCGCAAGGCCCATGCCACGCGAGCCGCCGGTGATGAGAAACGTCTAACAACATAACTATTAGCTCGAACTAGGTATGTCTCGTGTTCATATCTGTGTCTATGTATCCCCAATCCACTCGGTGGCGAAGAAAGATGTAAGACGAGGTATTGTAGCGTGGCGTTAGGTATTTACTTACTCGGCCGTTTACCGGGAATTCATTCCTGGACAAAAGATTCCCCATCCTTTCCTAACTTCTGGTGCCTGCCTGGTTCTTTCGTATAGATGTTTCGCTCCGCGTAAAATATGACTGATTAGCGGGATTAAGTACCGGGTGTCGTGTGGCGGTAACCTGTGCTGGTCACTGATGGCATGTTTGAAGAAGCTAGGTCAGGAAAAAAACACGAGACTCCAGGTCTCAGCTGTCGTTGATACTTAAAAACATTTTCGAACGGAAAAGACGGCATCATTTTCTTATTAAGATTTAAGGGACCTTGTCAAGCTTTAAGTCCTACAGGGAATCATTCCCCTTTTAATCGCTTGAAAAGAAAACATATTATATCAAGAATTCAAAAATTATAATCGGACATCGGTGGAAAGGAAGTATACATGAGAATTGCTTGTCAAGGTTCCCTAAAAGAGCTTAGAGCTGGAGCTGGAGCTGAAAAGGGGATTGGATCACTCCCACAGCAGGTGAGGCCAAGACCCCGCGGTCCGTCAGCTATCGTACGCATAGAAAAGGGTCTAGAGAAAAAGGAAAGCGATACGACAGAAAATAGGACATTGCAGAAGGGTTAATTAATCATTCCGGGTTAGGCGTCTAGAAGGACACTCGATACATTAGTAGCATACCTAACCAGGAATAGGTTCCATACACACCTATTTCGAGGGACAGCCCACCAACTCGCCAGCCCCTCTACTGTACCTGTCAACACCGCGTTTCCAAGTCCAGGTCCAGTGGCAAGGGCCTAACAAAAAGCTGCAGATAGAGGGTTACATTACTGAATGCAGCTGTGATCAGTACATACACATATTACATATTTATCGAATCTGCACTGACACCCCACCGGGACCTCATTGGTCGTATCCATCCAATCGGTCTCCGTATGACACCCTCCCGCCCCTGGTCTATCATCTGTATACATATCTGGGTTGTCCACATGCGTATTGTAGGTAGTCTATAGACGTAGATAGAGAGAGATATATACCTAGCTCGCGCTTACTTACCCATGCACAACAGCGACAAGCTTCCGATGGCATGTCTCTTGGTATCCCTTCGCAGCTGGTCTGGCTGGCTCCTTCTTCGGCGCACTGGAGCGGTGGGACTTTTCCCAAGAAGTATCGAATGGACAGCACAAGCGAGACCAAAGAAGAAAGAGATTCAGTATCCGGATGCCCGCCAACGCACCGAATAGGAGGCCAAGACCAAGAGCCAAGACCAGGGTAGGTACAGCATATACTGACATGATTATTGCGCGAGTAACAAACGTTGCAGCGAAAAGCTGTCCAATATATACACACTTTGTATACATATAGATGAACAAGGGGTTCATTCGTTTATACACCCGCCCGTCCATCCAGTCCCGGATCCAAGCTCTTTACCACGTTTTGTTTTACTGGGGGACGATTAGACCAAGATTATGACTGCGACCCCGATTAGTAGATAGTATATTGGGCAGGGTTGTCTGTCACCACGTCAACCTCTCTTCCTCTCGTGCGTGGGTTTGTCTCCGCCTTATATAATACAGAAATTGCAGGAATGGTATCAACAATGGGCGGCGATGACGCCGACAACGAGACGGCCGCGACGGCCGTGGCTGCCACGGTCGTTGCTCTGGCCATCATCTGCGTCGCCTTGCGCTTCTACTCCCGACACATGACGGGGACGGGCTTCAAGTGGGACGATTGGCTTTCCCTCTTGGCGCTGGTGGGAACCATAGCGTCGGATGTTCTGGTGTTAGTCGGTTAGTATTTCATTTCTTTCCATTTCCATTCCGCTGCTCTCGTCTCCGATGCGACGAAGGTGAAGATGAGGGGTAAAAATAAAACCACGAGGTCAAAATGCTGGGACGCGGCCTTTGGAAAACTGAACTGACCATGTGAACTTCCATGTCCGTAAAGCAACCAGCATCAATCCGAACGGGGCCAATGTCGCCTCGAACACGGACCCGAACTACCTATACACAGACAACGACATGGAATACAACAAGCTGACCTTCATCGCCGTCGTCGTCTACTACACCATCGTGTCGGCGACGAAGCTGTCGATCCTCTTCATGTACCGCCGCTTGTTCTGGATCAACGCCAGCTTCCGGCGCGAGGTCATCGTCGTGTCCGTCGCCGTCGTCGGCTTCTGGATCGGCACCACAGTCGCGAACCTACTGAATTGCATCCCGCTCGAATGGACGTGGCGGAATAGCTTAGATGACCCGCGGTATTGCTTCAATTACAACATCTTTTTCTTGGCCGCGGGCGTCGTGGAGGCTTTTATTGACGTTGTTATTATTATTATGCCGATCCGGGTTGTGATGAGACTGCGTTTGGATCAGAGTAAGAAGATTGCTGTTGCGGGAATCTTTCTTTTGGGAGCCTTGTAAGTACCTACCCGTCCGTCGGTCGCGTTATACCACACACCTACGCAACTAAACTTCTTTTTCCTCTAACCTAATTATCTACCCAGTGTCATCCTATCGGGGATAGTCAAGGTCATACTCTCCTACGAGCCCGGGAACCGCGAGCCGTCCTTCTCGCGGACGACCGTGTGGACGGCCGTGCACATAGGCACGGGCATCGTCTGCGCGTGTCTTCCCGTGTGTTGGCCGCTGTTCGTGCGCGTGGTGAAGCTCACGCAGCGGAGATGCGCCACCGTGCTATCGACGTTGTCGAATAGGGACGGCGGTAGGGACAGAGATGGCCGCAGCAGGCTGTCTTCGACGGATGATAGGAGCAAGACCCAGACCCCCATGCGGGATTTCGAAAGGGAGACGAAGAGTAGCAGTAAGAGTAAGCCGAAGGCGGATAGTTATGAGTTGAATGTCCGGTCGCTCGACTCTGGCGTTGTGTTGGGACAACAACGTAGCAATAGTAGGGCTGAAGGAGGGTAGCCAAGGTAGCCATCTAGGTTAGAGGGGAAAAATGCAAAAATAATGTCTAAAGGAAACATATTATCACATGAAACCCCAGGTTTCAAACAAACAAACACGTAAAGTTGCCGTTTGTGACGAGGTTGGTTGCATCGAGCCGACCCGACAAGTATGCAGTTTGTTACCGTTGCACCCGTTTGTGTCGTCTCGTACATCTCCACGCCATTCAATCCAACCCAACCCACCATTCAGATTCAGATCATATGCAAGCCCAGGTAGTAGGGAGTCAACCCCAATCGGATAACAAGACCGAAAGTTGGCAGTTCCAATTGACATACACATGTATTACCTGGCTCCTATAGCTTGATGTCTAGGTTTTGTCATCATCAGCATCCTCATCGACAATGGGATCAGATTAGAAGTTACTACCTATCTTCCTACCTAATCTACCGATTGAGCGAGCCACGTCACGACAATCGGTGATACAGAGTAGGAATCATAAGTATGTGGTTCTGTGTGCCTACTATTGTCTCTCTTTATTAGCAAATGACAAAGGTTTCCATATTTTGAAACTATTTGGGCGTTTATATCTTTTTTAGCACACAGAGAGCAGGTACATCTGTATATATCCTATTTACTATGGAGAATTAATCGGGGGGCACCCGCCAGCCGAGTTGCCCTGCCAGGGCCTGGCGGACAAGTGCATTTGATTTTGAGAATTAGCAGGGGGGCACCCATAGCCCGAATTTAACTAGTGCCGCCTGGCAGACAGGAAGTAGATCTAATACTTGGCCTACAAATATTACTAGCACTGTATATCAGCCTACTTGAAGTTACCTATCTTATACGCACACTTACACTTATGTTTGCACTACAATGGCCGCAACACTATTGAGGTAAATTCTGCAAACGGACATAAGTTACTAAGGTTGCCTGCCTTCAAGTTGATTATTATTGCAAGCCATATATGCATTAATTACAGTGTGGCAGGTGCTTTCAACTGGGCCACCACTGTAACTAGCTATAGTAAAACAGGTTGCAAAAATAAGGGCGCAAGGCCTTAAGGGCAGGCTTTGCAAAGAGTAGGTTGTAGAATGGTAGGTAAGTTAGCCACGCACTTTGCGAGGCTAGCGGCAGCTGGAGTCAGGTGCTTTTAGGTAGAGGGTGCCCCCCTACTAATTCTCTTGATTTCCATTTGGCCCACCAAAATGCTCTTCGTTACCAACCCCCATGGCAGCCTACTTGAAGTCATACGCATACACACTTACACACTGCAGTAAAAAGCCGTTTTTCGGCGTTTACATGTCACTTGAGTAGTCTATTTACAGCCGTTTGCTGCCATTTATGAAAGGCCCTAAGGGCTACACACATTCCTAATCAGGACTGTTGCCCCCAAGGCCACCTATCTGTTGCTGTTGGTGTAGTATAGCCGCAACGCAACCATAGTAGTGCCTGCGGCAGTAGGGCCTTACAAAAGAGAGCAAGTTGTAGAGGTGAGGGTGCGAGGTGGGTCAGTTAGCTTCGCACTTTACGGGGCTGACAGAGACTGTGGCGGGCCGAGAAATGAGATTACGGCCTGTTGCCGGCTGAAGAGTGCCCCCCCCCCCGATTAATTCTCATACACTGCACGAACCGATACTAGGGGATCCCCTAGTAGCTCATTTGTGACACGTCATACGAGGCAGTTGGCTAACCTTAGGTGGTTCCAGCGGTTGTCTGCGCCGCTGCGTCGCTGCGCCGTTGCGTGAGAACTAACTGCATGACGCGAGTTTGGCTGCCTACTTTGATGGTTGTTTGAAGAGATGCAAAGGCGCTTTGGGTTCCTGTAGGATACCTAACTACCTACCTAGGTTGATTCCAGTCTTGCGTATCTACATACGCCTGTAATTTTGACTAACCCTTGTGATGTTTCCAAGGTGCCTGACTCTTTTTGTGTTACCTTGAAACAGCAGCATGGCTGCCCAAGCCATGATAGCAAAAATACTATGCTGTATGGCTCTCATCAAACGGAGGAGCATGCACTCTCCTGTAACCTGTTGCCGCCCACCCATATCGGCGGCCCATCTGGTGCGCGCACAGGGCGCCACAGGAGCCGCAAGGTCAATAGAGCTATTAGCAAGTCTTGTTCAACGGCAGAGGCACTGAGAGCCCCGACTATATAGCTAGAGTGCAATCCACCCCCTTATAATAAAGTCCTTCGCCTCTGGTTCTCACTTTGAAAATAGGGTATGCTTGGTCGTCGAATCCACTGTCTAACCTCACAGCCGTGACATCTCCTAGATTCTTTGACCTGGTATCACTCAACTCACCTTATCTCATGACCATTACCCTGTATTTTAGACTGGCACTTCATGCACCTTGAAAGACCGCCGACCGACGACATGGTGGTCTCGTTTAACACCGAGGTCCTCAACGGACTATGCTCCCACGACCAGCTGGAGCTTCTAGATGCTGTGGATAAGCTAAGACTCCAGGGCATCGACCATTACATCTCTCTCCCACAGATCATCGTTTGCGGAGATCAGTCCTCTGGCAAGAGCTCCGTGCTCGAAGCTATCTCCGGGGTCCCGTTCCCCGTCAAAAGCAACTTAGTAAGAAACCCACAGCTTATCCCTTGCCAAGTTTGTGCCATGCTAAACGTCGAAGTGCACTCGTTTCCCCACGGAACTCATCCTTCGAAGATGTCCTCGCGAGGATGTCTCTGTCTCCATCGTTCCACACGAGCAACTCGATGATTCCGAAGACCGCCTCTCGGGGTTTCATAAGAAACTCGATGGGTTCGAAGGCCTCCCGGAATTGATCGACAGTGCCAAGATAGCCATGGGGATCTCGATGCATGGCAAGAGCTTCTCGAAAGACCTCCTACGCATCGAGATATCGGGCCCCCATCACCCTCATCTGACTATTGTAGACTTGCCAGGGCTAATTCACTCGGAGACAAAGCAACAGAGCGCTTCCGACGTCGAACTAGTCAGGGACCTCGTCCAAGCCTACATGACTAAGCCGCGAAGCATCATACTAGCGGTTGTCTCCGCCAAGAACGACTTTGCCAACCAGATAGTTCTCAAACTCGCACGGGCTACTGACCCCATGGGTAAGAGGACTATGGGAGTGATCACGAAGCCGGATACGTTGGTTGCCGGTTCAGGCAGCGAGTCGATGTACGTATCGTTGGCGGAGAACAAGCAGGTTGAGTTCGACCTTGGGTGGCACGTCCTTAGGAACCTTGATTCGGAGAAGATTGATGGCTCGTCGCTCCTCCACCGTCGCAATGAAGAAGAGAAATTGTTCTTTTGCGAAGGTGCATGGAGCCAACTGCCGTCGTCCATGTTGGGTGTCACGGAACTTAGAAAGCGACTCAGTGGGGTTCTTCTCCGGCAGATCGCAACAGAGCTGCCAAGCTTGATCAAGGAGATTGACCATGAGCTAGGAGCTTGCCACGCAAGGTTGAGGTTACTAGGAGAACCGAGAGCTACAGACCGCGAGCAAAGATTGTGTTTACTCGGTATCAGCCAGCGGTTCCAGGCTATTGTTCATGATATCAAGAACGGAGACTACATCGATCCGTTTTTTGATGATGCTGAAACAGGAAGAGGGTATCAACAACGTCTGCGTGCCGTCATCCAACACCTGAATCGAGAATTCGCTAAAAAGATGGCGAATTCTGGTCACGCACGTACCATCACCTCTACTTCCACGGGACTTTTAAAAGGCGACGTCAGCCGGGATAAATACATTACCGAAGTTCAAGAGCTTTTGAGGCGGACAAGAGGCCGTGAGCTTCCCGGTCGATTCAATACATTAATCGTCACTGACCTCTTCCGCAAACAATCTAAACCATGGAAGGACATTGCATTGAAGCATGTCGATAGCTGCTGGATGGCGGCCAAGAAATCTCTACAACTTGTAGTCAGCTCAATTGCGGACAGCTCCATCGACACACAATTGCTGCGTAAGGTAGTGGACCCGGCAATGAACAGCCTGAGGGAAGAAATAGCCTCAAAAGCGAGCGAACTGATCGATTCCCAAATTGTTTGCCATCCAGTGACATACAATGACCAGTATTTGAAAGCTGTCCATCGCATCAAGGATGAGCGAAGAAAAGAGTTCACCACGAGCGTCATCAAAGACTTCTTTGACGTTTCCGACATAAGTCAGAGCCACAATTTCAGGCACAGCAGCTTTGTGCTCGACCGTCTGGTTGAGAAGTTATCTGTGCGCCAAGAGCCGGACGACGAGCGATTTGCTGCATCGGAAGCTGTTGATTGCATGGAAGCTTACTACAGCGTCAGTTGCTCTCTGTTCCCACCAGCATACTGCAAAGTAGCTGCTAACGGTTTTTATAGGTCGCTCTCAAGCGTGTCATAGATGATGTGGCCATCGAAGTCATCGAGCGGAAGCTAATGGCTGCACTTTCTGGTATACTCTCGCCCGTAACTGTCTACGAGATGAACGACGACCTCGTTTCCTTTATTGCTGGCGAATCACAGGCGAGCCGGACAGAGAGGGTGACCCTGAGCAAGCAAGTTGAAGTTTTAACTAAGGGATCTGAGACCTGCAAGCGGTTTGCAAAGGTGCGTCTTGGTAGTCAATTAGGTCGAGCACTGCTTGAAGACAGCTCTGTACCTGTTGGGGATAGCGCTACCATTGGAGTCAACCCTGCACCTGTCGATAACAGCGCTACTACTGAAGATGAGCTTATAGAACCCGACAATGAGCGCAGACCAACAACCGCATCATGGGAGTGGTTTATGAATGGGAAGAAAAAGAAGGGGCGGAGAGCCGAAACCCCCGTCTCCCCGGAAGCCGATGCCCCCGAGGTGGGTTATTATGTGGATACACCTGTAGAACCTGAAGAGGAAGTCCTCTATTCAGATTGATAACCGTATGCTATAGAGGAGGTCCGTTTTAGAGCATGTTGAGTCTAATGTGACTTATGCATCACAGGAAGTGTAGGGTCTGTGTATTCTACATCATGACTGTATGCGCAGTCCGCTTCGATTCCGACTTGTTCGTCATACGCAATGTCGGGTTGATCTGGATGCAAGGTTTGAACAGAGAACAATGTCAGAACAAAGGTTGAAGCAGAGAAAACAGAGGAAGAATAGAGCGACCCGAAATAGTATGTTATAGAGGCAGTTACGAGGCAGATAGGTAGTATGGAGTATGTTTGTATGTATCTTCTTGGGACTGTTTGGGCATATTACTAAGGTATTTCATAGCTGTGCAGTTAATTGTTTCGTCGTAAATTGCGATGCTGGTGCGAAATACAACGGCGCCACTGGGGATTTTACACTCCAAGTTCCATGTTACCTACTATGAGTATGTGTTGGAGAATGCTAGCTTTTCATTGGTGGAGTATACACCGGCGACAACCTTAAGACATCGTAGAACAATAAAGTTGGGCTGATGAAATCCTACATACATACTGCTGCCCTAGTCCGTCAGCCCTCAGCTGCTGCACCTAGCTCTATGTTAGGTAGGTATTAAAACACGAATCATGCTTCTTTCCCCATCTACGGCATATGGATAGTTGACGCTCGAAGCCATACATAATTCCTTTGCGTTTTATTATTATTAGGTTTATCCTCCCTTTGTATAGTATAGGTACATACCGACCGAGGTACTACGTAGGTACATGTATCATCCTCCCAGCATAGGAGAGCCGACCAAGTATCTATCTTGTACACTCACGGAACAGTCTCAGCCTTGGCAAGGGGACTTCTGTACGTGACCTACAGATAGATGTACGATGTCCACTTATGTCAATTCCAGCCCTCCATCCTCTTCTCTTGGCCTTCGTTCTATTAAATCCTGGTTGCAGGCCCGGAGCGCCGAATCTGGCAAGCAGGTTCAGCCCTTGCACATTCTAGGCTTCGGACTAGTGGCGCCACCCAAGCACAAATTCCTCCAATGTGGTCCAGTCCCAACCTACCTAGGTAGCGCTCGCATCAGCTAGCAAAACTAAGGTCACTTGCGTGCGACACCACGTCGCTTAACGCTTGTTGGGATGGAAAACTAATTCTCGCAAATCTCCGTTCCCTAGCTGGATGCTCATGCGAGCGCTGTCCATTCGTCCAGGCCCCTTCGGTATGGAACACCCGAAAGAGATGGGGTGCGGTGCGGTGCAGATACCTACCCAGATGTACACTGGACCCTAACCCAAAAGAACTGCATTTGTTAATAGACCATAGCTGCAGTTTTAATGGTAATACGCGCCGCTGGGAATCCGACTTAAAAGCGTCAACCGGCCCTTACCGGGTCTCATGCGACGTCTCGCCTCGTAAGCTCTTGAGATTTTCAGGTTTCGAAAATGTCGAGGAACGTGTCTCTCCGACCGCGTTTACCTTAATTCGCAATAGACTGTGGAATGCTTGGTCTGAGCCCTTTTTGTGCTTTGCGAGCGACAACCTTACTTTCCCAAGTGATGTGTCCTCTGCGGTGATATAGGCCCAGCCTGACCTTTCTTTTACTTTTCCCTCTCCTTAGACATTGACAGTCAGTCACATCTCGTCTATAATACACACTCATCGCGAACAATGTGTGCTCTAAAGGAAGGCCGCTTGCCGCCCCCGGGGCTCCTATCGCCCCGTTCAGAGCGAAGACGCCGACGATGGAGGAAGGGCCAGGGATATGCGTTTCTATTCGGGGCAGTCATGATTCTGTTTCTCTTGTATTCAACGTTCGTCAGTCCGGCGGCACTGGAACATGTCGAGATATATGACCGAGCAAAATCCACTGTCGTGAAGGCAGACCGAAGAGACGCGATCCCGCCCGGCATGAGTTCTCGAAAGGTGGATCAAACTTCTAACTACCAAGCGCCTCTATCGGGCGCAGCGACTGATGACCAAAACTCAGAAAAAGGTGGCCCATTACACGGTCCCCAAATGCCAGTAGTAGACGACTTGAAGATGAAAGAAAGCACCAAGGAATCGACTATAAGTAGTGGCGAAAAGGCGAACACAGGCGACCAGCTACAGATACATAAACTCCCTTCGGAATCAGAGAAGAAATCGCATAAATCTTATCAGGTAGAGAGTCCTAATTTGCAAACGGATTTGGAGGCCATATTCGCCCTACTACCCGACGAGCTCAACATGCGCGGACTCCTACGCCCTATCGAAGAGGGCGGTGCTGAGCGGATGCGAGAGCTGGGGCTGCGGACAAGGGCTTACAAGAAATACTTCGCGGCGTGGGAGAAGCTGCACCTAGTCGAGCACGAGGCGACGGGCGAGTTGCACATCCGGGACAACGTGCTACAACAACTGTACAGCACGGCAGGGAGCGACACGCACAGCATATCGGCCCTCTCCAACACGATCCGGAGCTATGAGACGTTCCGGGCTTTTCTGGCGAAGTTCGCTCGCATCTTATTCCCGTTCACTAGCCCGTACTTCGCCGACCATATGACGTTTCACGCGCAGTTCAAGAACGCCGGACGCGGAATCGTTCTCACTGCCGGTGACGACCAGGCTCAGTACCTATTGACTACGATTTACACATTTAGGAAACTCGGTTGCGATTTACCCATTGAGGTTATGTATTTGGGTGATTCTGACTTGGGCGAAGACCATCGTTTTGAACTCGAGGTCAGCTCTCTTCTTCCCATCGAGGAATATCACTCGTTGCCGATCCGTTCCATAACTTACTAACAGTCGACACGATAGGCCTTACCTGGTGTCACAACACGCGATATATCTCAAATGGTAGATGACGAGGGTTGGAAGCTCGCAGGCTGGGCCATCAAGCCCTTCGCAATTCTAATGTCCAGCTTCCGCGAGGTCATCTTCATCGATGCCGACTCGCTGTTCTTCAAAAACCCCGCCAACCTGTTCGAGGATCCGGACTACGTAAAGACGGGCGCGCTATTTTTCCGCGATCGGGTCATCCTTCCCGAGTCCAAGAGGAAGTGGTTGCTGCAGGTTCTCCCGAGGCCGATTCCGAAGTTGGCCAAGGAATCGACTTGGTGGACCGGCGAGTCGGGACATTACCAAGAGAGCGGCGTTGTGGTGGTGAGCATTTTTCATTTACTTCTCCCGACTTCTGAGGATTTTTAACAGTTTATCTAATATGTACACGCTAGGTGGACAAATGGAGACATTTCATCTCGATGCTGCTTGTCTGCCGCTTTAATGGAAGCGACAGAGACGGGAAAGACGGCAAGACCGGGGTGTATGAGATGATGCACGGTAAGGAAACGATCACCACATCTACTCACATGCAACTTTACTTTATCTATATACGCATACTTCATAATTATCTAATTTGCCTTTGTGGAATAATCGAAATTTGCTGATTGTAAATCAACACAGGTGACAAGGAGACATTCTGGATAGGTTTCCTCCTGGCAGGCGACCCATCCTTCGTCTTTCACAAAGGCGCAGTAGGCATCTTGGGAACGGCCCAAACGCCCAGTATAAACATAACAAGCGTGGAAACAGCCAACGACACAAATACAGACACCGATTCTAATTCGGACTCCAAAAGTTCCGAGATCGATCTCCCCACCACAACAAGCACCACCGACTCCCGCAAGGATCTACCCACCGAGGAAAGCAAAAGCGAAAAGGAGAAAGAGAGAGTGAAAACCTCCACGTTAGCGCCACGAAAGGCGCCGCAACAAGAACACGTCACGATCTGCAGCTCGCAGCTCCTGCACCTGGACGTCGACGGGACACCCCTCTGGTTCAACGGCTGGCTCCTCGTGAGCAAGTTCGCCGAGAAACCGAGGCGCAAGTTCGCGCCCATGCCCACTTTTATGATTGAGCCGCAGCCGCAGAAGGAAGGAGGAGCAGGAGCAGGAGGAAGAGGAAGTGGTGCTGGGGATCCGCTGGTAGATTTCTGGCAGCTCACGACGGATAACATGTGCTGTCTCACCTCGTACGCGGACTCGGCTTTCGATCTCTCGGAAGAGGATACCAAGGTCTTGCAGATGATGCGGGATCGAGCCTCGGAGATCGGTGCTGTTTGAAAGCGTTCGTGCATTCATTCATGAATTTAGAAAGCGAAGTTGACGTTGACGTTGGGTTACTTGGGTTTGGACTTTGATTTTAATTTACGGGGCGGGGCGGGGCAGGGCAGGGAGTAAGGGGTTGAAAACAAAATTCAGGATACCTTAAGTGCAATTGGTCTAGTTATTACCAAGTTTAAAATTTTGAGTATATTTATTCCCATCACAGCGAGAGAGAGAGAGAGAGGAAGAGAGAGGAAGGGATCGCATAGTGGCGTTTCTCGGGTCATGGTCACGGTCACGGTCACGGTCACGGTCAGGTTGGTTAGTTGGGTATGGTCAAGCGGTTTTCACCTTTCATACATACATCATGTTGTAGGTAATTAGGTGAGAAGTGCTTTCCTTCTCTCTTCTAGGTAGATAGATATGATCTTCTTACCTACGTCTTTACTTATCTTGACCTCACCCACCATTTGGTGTACGTAAGTACTTAAATCGCTGTCTTTTTTAGCATATGATTTGTTTGCCATACATATTTCATTTACAGTAGGTAGGAAAGAGTGAATGATATACGCAGCATATGTAGGCAGGAATAGAGTTGCGTATACACTGTGCAAAAGCTCCCGAGCCACGTATGTGTTGCGTGTACAAGTTGCATGGCTAAGTTCTGTGTATGAGCTACGCGTACGAGGTACAACTTACATATATTAGGTAGATCTAAGCATGGCTGAGTCTTATGCATGAGTGAGATGCATGAGCAGTCGTGAGATTGAAATGAGACATCGTCTGTGAAACAGAGTTAGATACACGGGCAAGAAGTACCAGAAAAACAAGTGCAAGTGCGAGAGTAAGGATAAGTGCTCACGAAATCATGGAAATATAATAATAATAATCTTAAGTTAAGCGCCCAATACATGAGATTGTGGGCGGTGCTCACTAGCTACGCTTAACCAGTAAGTACAGCATACTTACTGGCGTCAGGAGATGTGGCGCAGACACCTTCTCCATTGGCAAGTTGCAACTCACACCTTCATCAACTCCTCATCACAAACAGACACTCATGCTCGAAGATATAACTAAAGAATATAAGTGGGCATCACATAAAATGTCTTACGCGTGGTAGTTATCTTGGGCTGAGGGCAGATAGATAGACATATCTCATCTCGCTAAACAGGCACCGATAGAGAGTCCAACTAACTGATATTGTAGTTAGACACCAGTTCTAGACCGGATATTCATTCAGGTATGCATGCCCATGAGCATAAATACTGAAGCTTATATATGTATAATGTATGTAAATCTAATAGATTAACTATGTATGCATATCATTAAACCATACCTATCCACAAAGCAGGATTAAAATACCTAGCGAATATCCAAAACCAAAGCAAGATTAAATCAAAGGCCAGATACGCTGATCTGTGGGTATACAACGCCGGAACATGCGAATGGGAATGCGAATGCGAATGCTGCTGCTGATGCTAATGCTGATGTGTAAATGCGGGAATAGAAAGGGGGAGGGGGTTAAAAGGGGAAGGAGAAAGGGGGGGAAAGTGATCTGGAGGCCCGACAATGGTGGTGTCGTGACTCGCCACATCTCCCCTATGCGCTTTCCATCTCTTCTGTCTTTGTTTCTCTTCTTCTAATAGTTCGTCCGGTTGCTTGCTTCTCTCAATATCAAATTTCTTTCTTTCGTCCGCCGGTTTAGGTAGTGTTGTTCATTCCATTCTGTCGTTTCGTAGTTTTTGTATTCATCATTTATCTCGTTTGTTCGTTCGTTTCGTTTCGTTTCGTTTCGCGCGTGAGCTTGTTTATGCTGTGAGATCATGCATTTTGCGCGCCGTTATTCACACTCTTATCGTCCAAACAACCACCAAACCCTTTTCCCTCTCTTTCCACTTCTCTTCCCCTTCTTATTCTTATTGCCATCACCGCCCTTCCCACTCAAATCATCGCACTCAAGCCCAACGTCATCAAGATCAAGTCTATACCGCCTCACGCTCCCCGTATCGTCGTCGAAGCGAAGCCGTCGATTATCCTTCGGCACGAAACAGTCCGGTACCACATGTCTCATGATCCAGCCTTTGACGCCGCGGCTCGCGGCATCGATAGCCGCGTACTCTAGCCTACGCGTGTGGTCGCTCATCCAGTAGTGCGTTGTCTGTGGTGGTGGGGGTGGGTGGTAGGGCGTATCAGTCTGTTGGGACTGTGGCTGAGGTTCGTCTCTCTCTTCATCTGCTCCTGAGATTGCTTCCGGGGGTGGGAAATAGTAATATGTATTTGTGTATTGTTGCTGCTGATGCTGATGATATGATGATATCGGCACGAGATTCATGCTCTTCCCCGTATGTACGCGGGATACGGGTGTCGATTTGACGGCGCGATGTAGAGCCGGTCTTTTCTGTGACCGGTTCCCCATTTGCATGATATTACCGCTCCGAGATGTAGCTGATGAAGTGGCACTCAGACCCTGGGATGACTGTGCGGTCCCGGACCTAGAGGTTGTGTATGCGGACGCAGACTCGTACCCCGAGTCTTGCCGACTTATAAGTTTGGGATTAGGCTCTTCCGGCATCTCCTTGATTTCGACGACACTGGAATTAGGTGCCTTGGTAACCGAAGTTGTTGTGCCAGGCGGAGCGGGTTCGAATAATTCAACATCGTAGAAGCTGTGATATGTAGTGTCCGATGCGGCAACGCTGGCTACGGACTGGGATCGGTAGAGGTTCGAAGGGGATGGTGAAAGCCGGGACATACTGCTCTTCTCCTCGTTGTTGATTTCTTGGTATGTACATAAGAAAAGGCACCCTACTAGTCCATAAATAACATTGAATCGATCCCGAGACAAGTTGCTACTTCCTATGTAGACTGGTAAGGTAAGGTAGGGTATAAATAGACAAGAATGAAGATACGGCAGAAGTCATACATGAGCAATGACGTCTGATGTCGCTCCAAATAAATGTGGTCGGGAAAACAAGGTAAAAGGGGTTGGAAACTGTGCGTTGCTAAGGGAAAATAAAAATGAGGGATAACAGTGTTAAATACAAGATAGCGGTGAAGTTGCGGTCTGGGGTCAAAAGCTGGGATCAATCATCAAAAGACGATATATCGAATGGATCGGGTGGATCAAGATGGACGTGAAGTTCGCCGGGTATCCCATGTAGCCTCTTTTTAGGACGTGTTTAATGCGTGGAGCTGGTCACTGAATGCAACATGGAGGTTATCCATTAAGACGCCCAGACTGACTGCCCAAGCCAGGTACTTTAGTCCACTGCTTAAACCTGCAGCTATAAGGCAGGAACAAAAAGCGCTTGGGAATAGACTTGGTTGACATGAACTCTTTCGAGGTGACTGACGATGGTGAAACCCGATATCCAATATCGATACTGTGTGGAACGCGATAGAGAGAACGCGGTGTAAGTGCCCGTTCCCGGCTTGCACAGTATGTCGATACAAGCTGGCTGGTAGTGGCTGGTGTAGATATGGAAACGTAATCGGTGTGTAGGTAAAAGCCAGCAACACTGCAAACGGTAGAGGCTGTAAACTTGAGAATGCCCGGTCGAATTTTTATTCGTGTTGTGGTCCAGCGACGAGCAAAGAGGCGGTCAAGACATTTTTGTAAGTCGGTTGACTATCGTGACCCCGCCGAATATCCGCAACAGCTCCAGTTTCCCAAGCCTCTAATACCCTTTTAGCTCACCCCGCGCAGGTTGATAGCAGGCGTTTATTTAGTTTGGCGACGGCTCGGCGGCTAGGCGGGAAAGCAAAACGGAAACAGGGAAGGCTTTTAAGACAGCTCAGCTCAGCTCGAACGTCTGACGGCAATCGAGCGCTGGGTTTTATTTTCGTGTAGGTATCAACAGCGAACAAGCTGATGAGATTATGGATCGATCCTGGGTACGGTATCCGTCCCGTTGTTATTATTCCATATGTAGGTATGTCGTACGGTACGTGAAGGATTGAAAACAACGATAGATACATATAGTTCCATGGGTCCTGGTCCGGGCAATGCCCTTGCATAAATGTTCATGCAGGAGAAGTGAGCCACCAAGAGGACTGGCTTAGACCGCCCTCTTGTGGAGTCTCGTGGCAGTTTCACTGGTGCACGAAAAAGTCATATGAAGCGGAGAAGAATCCGATGTCGCTGAACACTGGTCAGCACAGATCCCGCTGTGTCCCACTAATACGTTGTGGGATAGTGGGCATCACGGGCCTTGCCGAATCGAGGGGATGAGGAACCGGTGTGCCGCTGCAAGCAAAGAACTTTTTCGTGCGTTGTCAGACCTTTATTATGAGGGGACAGGAATTATGTATAATAATAAGTTAATAACTTATAATTCGGTTCCTAGAAATGGATACGTACTTGTGTAGAGGGTTGAAGCATACTTATGTATGTAGTTGTCGGTCGTATAGCGTGGCTCATATTATCAACATGCAGTCCTACCCTCCATGTCTCTTGTCTCTTTCACATGCTTTTTTTTTTTTCTTTTTCTTCTTCTTCCCTTGCTGTTGTACGTGGTAGGTTATCCTAGGTGGTTTAGCAGCCACGCACATGTGGAACTGTTCCATTATAGCGCTGTAAGGGCAAATGATTTGAGGGCATCACCTGACTTTCATGCTCAGCTTTCGTCAGGCCCAGGGCAAGACCAATAATAGATTGCTGTGTGGTCATGAATGAAACCTACCTCATATTCACCTTGACGACTTTTACATACCTACAGTGCCCTCCCGAGGCAAATCATTTCACATGTCATCCAATCATAACATCCTCGGACTCTCTTTCCGTCGAATCCACGCTTGTCGCTGCCCCTGCACGTTACTTCCGTCCTGTCACCTTGCATCCCATCGTGGGACCCTTTGCCAGGGGTCTTTTTGCTGCAGAGTCCTAATCTTCGTATTAAAAATAAAGCGTTGCCGTCTCCCACGCTCTCTCATACACGCTTATCTACCTCACTTACTTTTTAGTATTATCACTATCATCATCGTGACACGGCGATGTGTAGAAGGTAAACCTTTGGTATTGTAAACATCATCTACACCATGTCGTCAAGATGCCTCGGGCAGGTAGGCAATGTTCAATAGACCAATATTTATTTCAGGCCGCACATGTCCTAAACGCCACAAAGCCGACGCATGACTACCCTACTTTACCTATGTACCTGCCTTCATACTATACTATCCACGCACATACATACCTAACGGTTGATGGAGATCATGTAAGTCAAACAACGACTGGGGCCGGCTGTCCAGCGCTCTAAAACTCCGCTCTGTAGACAGACGGATAGATAACAACTTAACAAGAACAAAAATCGGGCTTCTTAGATCCTTCGCCTTACTTTACATCGCTATAAGACATATCATGCCACTTTTCTTTCAACTTTGATGCTTACCTGCCTGTAGGTACTTTGTCTATTCATGGCAAAGCAACACACGCATAGACGAGCAAAAATTGTCTGCGCCTGCCTGCAGTGAGAAGGGAAGCTGTAGGTATGATTGCAACATCCGCTTACCTACCTGCATACTGACATACTTGCCTACATGCTTACAGCAGTACAACGCGGTCGGCATATATTTGAAACCACCGGCACCCAAACTACCTGTCAATAATAACTGCGCTACACCCATGTTCACTTCTCATGCCACCCCCAGTTCAAAACTTGTTACCTAAGGTTAGTTACGAGTCATTTCATTTCCGTGTATCTGGTATCTATCTGCCATAACGGTCCCTCCTGGACATCTGGATTCAACATACTGTACTGAGGTATATATGTATGTAGGTGCCTACTTGCCGATGGTCGGACAATGCCAGCATCAAAACCATACCACCAAGAAAGAGCCGAAGATGAGTGTCTATGTCATGTCCGCATTGACTACCTAGTTCTAAGACGGCATTATAGACAAGTTAGATGCTCCCCCGACAGCATAGTTTAGCACCCGTAGCTATCATCACTCTGTGATATGCTCAAGTTCATCATTTCCTCCAGTGAGACACAGGTAAAGAAAAGCAAGCAATCAAACTTCTACAGTATATTGGAGATTTTGCCACTAAATGAATTCCGCGTCATGCTTCTCGTTATAAACGCGGGGCCGTACCATGCCGTACCTAAGTAGTTGTATACCTTCTAAGTCAGGTAGGAGCCCACCACGTCCCTTTTTTTATTTCTTTTTTTTATGTGCATGTTTCAGTCGCAATTAGTCGCTAATTCGAAAATGAACAAGAATGAAAAGAAGTCCGTCCGCCTGTCCGTCTGTCTATCTCCACCATCCGTCCGACGCATTTTTGTAGATGTTTAGGAGCGGGAGAAGCCGTCATGATTGGACTCGTAGTCCGTATACGAGTTCGCATAGCTCGGTTGGGCATCGGGATCCAGGCTCTGTTCATACGTAGAGAATCATGCGAGTCAGTGCATTATACGTTTAGTGGCTTAAGTTGTAATAGGCGTAGGGAAACTTACAGGTCCGACAGAAGACATGTAATCTCTGATGCTCGGCGTAGCGTAGGACTCGGCGGTTGAGTATGCGGGACTGTTGAGGCTGTCATAACCTGTGTCGGCGAGAGTTAGTCATGCCATGCATACATTTCTAACGGTCAGGGAACATGTACCATTGCTGTATCCTTCCCATTGCTGTGGTGACTGGAGCCCAGGGGTGCGCATTCCACCAGCAGGTGCTTGTGTGAGGAAGTTGTTGGAGGCTGATGTGCTACTGATATCCGAAGCACCTATCTGAGGCGGATATCCGGGCATAGAGACAGGCGGCATGGGCGATGTAAAGCCTGGTGCCGGGTTGTTACCGGTATCTGGGAAATACGTTGCGGGCGGTATGGCGTAAGCAGGATATCTAGGAATGATGTAACCTGGGACAACACCGCTGGCCTGGTCCCTCATAATCGCGTCCGGTAGAGGGCTATTGTTGACATTGCCTAATTGATTTGAAAAGTGGTTGGTACCCAGGGTGAGCGCGTTGTGTCCATCCCCTTGGATGTTAGGAACTGTCTGGTTTTGAAACCCCGCTTGTATCCTATCCGGAGATATATCCAAGTAATCCTTGCACAGGATTAGATCGAAGCTTCTGCCTTCAAGATCAATAAAGCTATCCATTTTCCAGATAACTATCAGTAGAAGAACGACAGAAGCCCCCGTGGACTTCGTGATTTGGACGCTAATACACGAGGCATCATGCCCAGATACGTATCCCAACGGTGTTAATACCGAACCCTGACTGGGGTTTGGCTCAATGCGTCTCTCCAGCCCCTCGCTACCGAAGCTCTTAACAAGCCCATTGTAAGTGATAACGGAAGTTTGGGGCTGATTTGTGAGCTTAGCATTCAGAAGAACCCCGCTACCATCAAGATAGACTCCTTGGCCAACGCCAGGATTATCGGCCATAGCGGTTGAGGCAGGGAGGAGCCGTGTGTGACCTAGACTATGGAGGCACACCTCGGGCTGGATATTTGCATTGCTCGGAGAAGGCTGCGGAGGACCCGATCCAGGGCCAAGAGTCGGGGCGCCGGTAATAGTCGCGAAGCCCGAGGGGCGCGGGTGAAGGTTGTTATTCAAGGAGAGATGGCGTACAAGAGCCGTCATGGGATTATGAACAGCCGGGAAATTTCGAACAGGCCGGCGGAATTGTACTGTATAGGGGTGAGAAGGTAAGAATGTGATTCAGTCGCCTCAATGACAATATGGGACGCGACTTACAAGCGGAATTTGGCCGGGATAGCAGTATTCTTCTTCGCCTCCTAAGACTTTGCGAGATCTCTGGCGGCATTGTATTCGAGTGCTGATTTAGCGTGGGCTCTTGAACAAATTGCGTTGAGCTCCCAGCCGTTTGGGTATCGGGATAGGCGTGAGACTTATTAAAAGATTAGGCATCTCCGGAAACTGCGGCGATTATATTGAGTATAATCGCTAGGGGGAAGAGAAAGGACATTATCGGAAGAGTCTCACCTCGAACTAGGAGCCAGGAGGAGGTATATCCGTAGCCTCCTTGCCGGTGGTGTGTGTGTAGACTCGACTACCAAGGTACGTGGGTAGGTGATAATTATTTCGAGTTGGTAAGGACAGACACTCGGCCCTCATACCTCTCTCCTCACAAGTAGTGTTAGACGGGAAATACCATACCTAGGTGTTGAGAGAGATTTTATATGCTTGGAAGTACCTATCCACTTATTGAAAAGGTGAGGGGAAAGCGGAAGTCTGGAGTGGAAGAAAGGGAGGCCGGTCAATTTCTAACCACTATATAAGGCTCTAGACAGATTACCCAGTGTTATGTGCCTGATAGACATGTGCCTACCTTCGTCGTAGGTAATAAGTATGTATATAAGTAGGTAGTAAGTTGGTTGCCTAGGAATAACAATCAAGTTGAGCGCGGGCATTTTGGAACTGGTATTACAGGCGCAGTTTGGAACTTCCCATTTACGCGCGCAGTACCTCAGAAATACCAATCCTACCTGATTTACCCATAAACATTATCCTTGCTTAGTGTTTTCGATACTGATTCATTCTGAACGTTGGCAGGACTCCGGAAGTCTGGCTTAAAATCATGTAGACGGGGGGCACTTGATGATCGAGAAAACTAATCGGTCGCAAGAAGCATCTTTTATATTTCGTCTTTTTGCCATCGAACTACGCCAAGGGCGCCTATCAGCAGTGAGTGCCTTCTGGGGGCCCTTTAGGCACATATATGTAGGTAAGAACCAGTGTATTATTCAACCTTGGGACGCTGAGCGACACGAAGATAAAAGAAGGTGCAGTTTGACGCCTCCTCACCGCGGGGACTGCTCCTGGCAAATAAAATTCTGCCTTCAGACTCCAGTGCCTGCCTAGGTATGCAGTCCTGTCTCTATCAGGAAGTAGAAGCACAGGGCTCGGGCAGATGCTACTTCACATACAGATCGATATTGCAGCGTTTCGGTGAGCTCTGTTGGAATTGCAGCAGTGGCTTGGGTAGTACAGCATCTCATCTTGATCACATTGTCATTCTTGCAAGCGAGAATTAGAATTCCTAAAAACCCTTGCCCAGTCTGATTTCCAACGGCGTTTGGACGGATGACCAGATCTGGATGATAAATGCAATGCCCGCGTCTAGCTGAACCCCAGCCTACTTCTTTGGGTTACCGTTGCAACATAGCAAGCTTATCCCGTAGCAAGATGTGTCGGTTTGGGGTATGGTCAACAAGAAGACAACATATCTCGCTGTTACCTACCTAGGTATTTTCTATATACGAACTTGGCTTCACCGACATATTGGGCAAGAAATTTCTTCTTGCCTCATTTTCTATTATCTCGCTAACAACGTCCCCGACGCGACAAAGTGTGAACTCCTCAATGTATCTATTTATAAGGGGCCTCGCCGGCCTTTTCAAACAAGAGAAAATAGTTCTACAGAGAGCCGCACTTCGCACCATTCTACCCTAACGCGTGCAACATCGGCAACAAGTCTGAACAGGTACTTGCCAATATCCCCTTGACTATCTTGGCCTCGAAAACTTTTGTTCAAAGCAATTGATACTAGTAGCTAGTAGGAGACGTCAACCAACCAACCATGTGTGTTTCCCCATGCCTTGTTGACATACTTTCGCAGGTAGAGACTACAAGTCAGCCCAGCCCTCGATGATCTCAGCATGTTGGAGTGGAGACGCCAGAATGGATACCTGAACCCCATCCACTGCCGCGAGGTATCCCGCATCAGTTCTCGTAAAAGCCTGAGCTACAGGACGTCGGCTTGCTCGCCAAAGCTCCTAAAGAGTTCTCGTTCGATTCGTAAGACTTCTCCGTTGTCGTTGTCGCTAGCAACCGCGCTATGCCAATCTCTTAGCCAATTTCGGTGCCTATCTAAGTCTCTATGTCGAAATATTGTCAAGGGCGGCTATCGGAATGGGTGAGTTTTTTTTTTCCTTCGCTACCATCGCCTTCTATTACCAGTTGACTTATGACAGTGATGCCCTTCAAGTGTGTGGAAGCAAGCGTTACCTCAAGCGCTCCTCATCCAAGTAGATTGGAACTGCGTACCAGGAGTCAAAGACCGGGAAACCCAGAGGGTTACGGAACTTACTCCTGTTCCTATTCCTGCTCTTATTTCTGCCACTTCGTCTCGGTCCAAACTACTGGTACCAGCAGCAGCACCAGCAGCATCAACAGTACCAGCGGAGCCAGCTGAACCAACAGAGTCATCATGCCTCTCTCCTTTACCTCCCGACGAGAATGACGAACACCTGCACAGTCAAGCCCGACCACAATCAGCGGTCCTTCCACCCGCGCCCGTCAGCGAGCACGAAGCCAACCTAGCGGCAGCCTCAGTCGAGACGCGCCCCCTCTACCTAGCTTATTACGAGCGGACTAAGAACAGTAACCCTGCCAATAACAATCCCTTTATAAATCCTGCTAGAAAAAGCGACTCGGAGGTCGACGCGGCTGCCTACTGGACATGGGATAGAGGGAGACAGCAGTGGTACCACAGGGACGAGGAGACGAAGTCTATTGTATGGTTCTTTAAAGGATCTCCACGGCAGTCAGGTCAGGTGGAAAACTCCGGGCTAATAAGGGAGAGAGGGAACAAGGAGGGGGGGGATACATGTTAACAGGGGGCAGACGACATGGACGCGTTAGTAGACTTTTTGCAAATTTTCCTTTTCTTTGTTCCATACATTCATTGTTTATTAAGGGGAAACCCTGAAAGTGTTGGTGGGTGGTGCAGACAAGGCGCATCCAATGTTGGGTCAAATTTGTTCATTCTTTATAGCCCTAGCCCCCCTATTCTCTACACCAATATCTAAGACGGTTGCAGTACAGGAAAGCGTTCTTATACGAAACAACCTACTTCTTTAACCTTTAACGGAGAGTGATACCCAGTAGGTATCACCCACAATGGCGTTGATCAATTGACTAGGTTAATTGAACGATTGATTGATTGATTTAATCGGTGGCTAGGAGCTATAATAATCAACTCCTTTCTCCTTTCATAGTCTTTCTCCCCTTCTCACTCCCACTTCCGCTCCCTCTCCGCCCCTCCTTTCCTTAACTTAAACAGGTGGGCAAGCAGGTAGATACCTAATCTTGATTTAGATTAGATGGGTGCCGAACATCGTTCGCCTGACTTGCGGTTAATAAATCGGAAGAGGTGAGTAAGAAGGTAAGTAGCTTAGCTGAGACGGGAAGATGGTCCAAGAGGACTATCTACTTATCGTGTTTCTATTTATTTAGCTAACCATAAAAAAGTGAGGCGGATTACCCGTAATACCATACTATATCAATAATCATTCCCACGGGGGAATATGTAGGTGAGGTAAGTAAAGTACCTTAGTTAAAAAGGGACGATAACAGCTCTGCTATGTTTTCTAAAGCCTCTATCTACCTACCCTATGATTCTCATCTGTGCAAAAGCCCTCCACGTCAACCCTGAGACTTTCTCTTACTGCGTTTGTAAGGTAGAACATGGCATAGCAGATAGTTTTCCAATAAAGAGTTCCATTTCTCCAAATATATCATAATTCGACATCATGATGTTTAGCCAGATGTGTGGTACGCAAGCTAACCTAGGTACTTATTCTCCAAGTTGCTCACGCCTCACTTCTTTCACTCCCCGACTCGCCTGCCTAACTTAAATCTAGGACCTTCATAAACCGGTGGGCTTACAGACTGATAACTGTTTAAGAAGGTTACGCTTTGACCGAGTTCTGTCCCATGAAATGCGGTTGAGAGGGGGACGCTGTACTAGAAAAGACCGCTTTCCCTACTTCCTGCCGTTTTGGTTTACATACTGCAATTCAAGTCTGCGACAACACGCCGACTGGACAGGCTTCGATAAATACCTAGGTCTATACAGAAAGAAAGAAAGAAGTCCAAACTAACAGCGGACGGGGCTACCCGATAGCATCGAGCTATTGGCCTGCCATTTGTGGTCGCCGTTGCTGACTTGGGCCCCCTAAGCCGTCTCTTTCTCTTCCGTAATGAGCTTAGTAATCTTGCCAATAGCAATCGTTTGGCCCTGATCATGACCTGTTAGCGCACATTCTCGTATAGACGGGGACGGTCAAGTATATATATATATAAGAAAACAAAAGAACAGAGAGAGAGAGATGGAGGAAGGAAGCTCACCTGGTCACGAAGAGTAAAGCGACCAAGTTGGGGTGCGTCCTCGAATGTCTCAACACACACAGAGCCGGCACCGCCAATAACTTCCATACGGGCAATGATGCTATCGCCCCTCTTGGCATGGGTGGGCGGCAGTTTGCTCTTCCTGTTCGTGCCCTTCTGCAATTTATGCAGCAGTGCAGCGAATGTGACCTCTTCGATAGCCGCGTGCACGTGAAGCACGCAGTTGAAACCGGCACTAAGAATGCTCTTCAACTCGAGGATTCTAATTTGCGCTTCGAACGACTTTACATTGTGCACCAGACGTTTGGGGCTGCACAACACAAATCCACTGTAAACCCAAGTCAGTACATTGCACAATATCTCGTAAGAAGTCATGCCCGAAGTGCCCCTAGTATATTGCGTACTCTCCGAGCACTATAAAATGGTAAGTTCACTTACGGCGAGATATCATCTTCTTCAATGCCTCGTAGCCGCATTCGGACTTGGTCACCGCACTGGGCGATCGAAATTTCATCTTCTGTCTCACCATATAAAGCGGCAATTTCAACCTTCTCCTTGTTTGGCATCATGATTAAACTCATGCCCTTTCGACAAACACCAGCCTATCCGAGACCAAGAGTTAGCATACCCATCCTAATAAAATAGCCAAGGTAACGCAGAAGTACACAGGGACGACTTATGCAATAGACAGCGTCTTACCTCAATTTTGCCCTCGATCATTGTGCCCATATCACGGTACTTCCCAGCTACAGCCATCATAAATCTGACCAACAGGTCAGTAATGCATATTCTTGACATAGGTAAAGGTGATGGGTTTTACATACGGCGCGTTAACTTTGCGATCTAATGACTGCATATTGTCCAGATATCCAAGTAGTGAGGGGCCATCATAGAAGGGCGCAACACCAGCTGGAAGTGGGTCTTTGATATTTAACATCTGCTGGGCGGCAATAGGCATGAAAAAGACATCGTTCTTGTTGTATCCGGTCTATCAGACATGTAAAGTCAGCGTCGTGATTAAGATCATGATAAAGCTGGATGTCATGCGTAGGTCTGGTGAAGTGAAATGGTTCACATACTCCCTTCAAGAACTGTGCCAGCTTCGTGGTACACTCCTTATAACGTTCCGCAGACCACTGGACTGTCGGATCGTCCATTTCTATTTAAAATGTCAGCGAGGATAACGGTTCCCTTGACAACGAGATTCTGATAAGACGGGCGCTGGAGACTGACTGTTAATAGCAACTACAAGTTTATTGACACCCTGGGTCTTGGCAAGCATAGCGTGTTCGCGTGTTTGGCCTCCCTTCTCGAAACCAGTCTCGTATTCTCCTTTACGCGCACTGATGACAAGAACACCGACATCCGCTTGAGCAGCACCGCCGATCATGTTCGGGACATAGGTCTTGTGACCCGGGGCATCAAGGATACTATATCGTCGCTTTTCTGTCTCGAAGAAGCCTCGACCGACTTCAACAGTCTTTCCCTTTGATCTTTCTTCCTTGGTCAGATCAAGAGCCCAGGATAGCCACCAGGACTCTCGACCAAGCTCCTTTGCTTCTCTCTTGTACTTGTCCACTATAATACCAGTCAGCACATTCCTTGACGTGATGCAGCGGAAACCCCGCAGGACATAGGCAGTTTGAAGTCTTGTCTAATCCAACAATCGGCCAGGAAAGAAAAAGGAGGGAGCCCTTCCAATGGGGGAAATGGAGAAAAGCTTACTTGTTCTCTCGTCGACCATGCCGGTAGCGTACAAGATACTGCCACCCAAAGTACTCTTACCAGCATCGACGTGGCCCAAGAAGATGACGTTGACGTGCTCCTTGCCGTAAATTTCCTTGAGTGTCTCTTCGTCGACGTCGGCAGACTGTTCATTGACAACGGCATCTATATCACGAGAAGTTTTAGCGCCTCTAGTTGGACTAGAACGACCAGACGACGGTGTAGGTGACGTCTTTCCACTTGAGCTCTTCGTAGGCTTTGTGCTCTCGCCAGTCTTCTCGATAGCCTTGGCGGCCGTAACTTTGGAACCAGCATCAGCGGCCGTCTCCTTCTCGGCGGGCGTATCCTCCTTTGGCTCGGTCTTAGGCTCTTCCTTTGGTGGTGCCGGTACGCCGATGGATAGGACTTTGGCTGCTTTCGGCTTGGGGGCATCCCCACCTATGCTCAGAACCTTTGTGCTGCCCTCCTTGGTAGCTACCGGCTTGTTAGGATCGGAGGTGTTAGGGGTAGAGGCCAGGGCAGGAGCTGGAGCAGATTGCTCGGGATGTTTGGCGATGGTGGGCACAGCCTGAGTTTGAGGTGCTTGCTGGTGTTGACCATATTGCATCTGGGCTTGAGGGGGTTGGTTAGAAACCAAACCGAGTAGAAGGAATCAATGATCGTGTGTCTTACCATAGGTCTGGTTGTTATAGCCCTGCTGCTGTCCATAGACGTTCCCGTAGCCCTGACCATACTGCTGGCCGTATCCTTGATTCTGGTATTGAGGGTAATAACCCTGACCGCCATAACCCTGCTGTTGATACTGGTTATAGCCGCCGTAAGATTGTTGGCCCGGTTGGAAAGTATATGCACCTGGCTGGAACGAGCTGGCACCAGGGCGAAACGTCGGTGCGTTTGCCGGGTGATTGTTGAGGTTCATTTGCTGCGTCTGACGCGACAGGTTGTCATCCTGAGCGGCAGGGTCGTCTTCCCAAGAATTAAGATCCGACATGACGACGGCAGTGTTTACGAGAAGCTGATTGTTGCGGGTTTATCCGAAGGCGTTTTCTTGTCTCTGTAATTACCCAACGTTGGGTACGTAAAAAATAATGTCTGAACGATCGGTCTAATGTAGCGACGAAAAAAGGGATTCGTCAGAGGGTTGAGGATGATGGAGGCCTACAAATGAATAGTTGGTAATGTAGGCGCTGCGAAGGATGACTGGAATCAAGACCAATTGGCGTGTGTATCCCTTTCGGATACTATCTCTGGTTAAAGATCGAGTGCCACTGGTTATCCTTGAAAAGAAAGTTGCGATTCGAAATCCCGATGATACCAAGGTTAGTAGGTAAAGTTGGTGGATGTGACCAGTTTCGCAGTGTGGCTCTTTGGTGGGGTTGCAGTGGCGGGGTAGGAGGCAGGTACCTAAGGTATGCTGCCTCTCTACACGTTGGCTCTAGGGATAGGACTCTCAGTGCTAAAGAATGACCCCGCCAATGACTATTACTGTACAGTTCCCAAATACAGTGCCATTATGATTTACATACCGTAATATAATCGTATGTATCTCATTTACAGCAGGTACCTCAGCTTCTTAATCACAGTGTGTAGGGACGTAAGTACCAAATGTGTATCTGCCCAAGTGATACAACCCACCCCCTACAGCCTACAACAAGCCATTAACTCTGAACAACATTGAGACCCTGTGAAATCTATGTCAACGTTTACATTTGACTTTGCATGTTTCATGCACCCAAAGAAAGAAATAAAATCTTTTCTGAGAGTTTGTTTATTGGACGTCTAATTTCGATGCATTCAAAACATCCAGATCCACAAAGCTTCATATCAGGAGCGGAAGCATCTGAGCTGAAGCAGTTGCTGCTATGGACGCATTCCTTGCCAGATTGTCTTACCACGCTACCAGTTACGCTGTCAGATCGTGCATCGCCTTGACTTCGACTTATGTCATCAAGCGAGGCACCAAGCTCCTCCAAGTGAGCTCCCAAACCTTAGCCTTTTTCTGTAGCCTGGAGCGACTGGAAAACTAACATAACAACTTGACTAATAGAATGTCGAGCATGATCCTTTACGGTTTGAACTTGGTCAACTACAACGCCGTCTAGCTCGTAAGATAGAGGTGAGTCACGCCGCATTCAGGACTCTTGACGAATACCATGAGTCATTTCACTGTAGTAGTTGTTGACAATATGCGAAGTTGATATCTCCCATATTGGAATCTATCGAGCTCCGTTATACCAGGGGGGATTCTGCCCTGGAAACAATAGTGCATACGGCAAGGGGGCTGCAGGATGATATCGACGCGTTAGGCGAACGGCTGAAAAATGCCACTACAGACGAGGCAACGCTGCACAGCAAAGCTAAGGAGTCAAAGACATCGGCCGCCCAGCAAGTCGAGCTTGTCGGTATTGTTGGGGATATCAAGGAGTTGATTACCAACATTGACGATGCGATCCCGCTGATCAATCTATGGGTCTCTGCCATTGGTGGTGTCCAGTCACCACCCTCATCCTTCTCGCCCTCTCGCTTGTTGCAGGCAAGTATGTTAGTGAACGTGGGCGATACTCAGTTTATCCTCAACCCTAGCCAGCCGATGCAAATTGGACCAGATTTTACTCTGTCTCTCTACATGCTCTTCAGGGGCCATGCTTCAACCCAGGACGAAGTGCAAGAGCCCTATGGCATTGAGGAGGGGCAGAGAAAGCCAATGTGGCAGGAGGTCATGCACAAGGCGCGAGTACGATTACTTCGAGTCCCTCTAGACAATAGTATACAGCTGTTGAATCACAACATAGGTGGCAATCCACGTGCACATTATTCCTATCGGCTCCAAGTAGTAGAGGACCTGGACGATGGGCGACTGCACACATTTGATGACAAAGATCAGCAGCCGGCCCCGTACGATGGTTTGCCGCTAGCCGGCATTCGAGAGTTTATTCCCATCTATCAGATTTCAAAGATGTTCTACGCTGATGTTGGAAAGATACTCAACATCCATAACAACGAAGGCGCCTCTAGCAGCCCGGTACTCTTACTCAAGAGAGATATCAACGCCGTACCAGTTCACGGCATACCAGTAGTCAACCCACCCCACGATCCTGTCCTCGTTATCGAAGATAAAGAAGAAGATGGCGATATCTCACAAGTTTCACCCTCAATAGGCGACTTACAGGAAGATGTCGACTCGCAGCTTAGGCAGGAAATGGGGTTAGAAGATGAGGAAAATCCCTCTACTATGGTGCTCCCTGAAGGTCCTAAACCCCGTCTTCGCAGTCGGTCGTGGAACATGCCACAAGACCTTGATCCTGAATGGATAGCCCTTGAGGTTTTCGACATGGATGAAGGCGACGCAAACTCGGAGACCAGTTCAACCATCGATGATGGAAAAGAGTCTGTATTAGGCGGTGAAGAATCGGCTGTCAACCCTGAATGCCGGCCCCGACACGTCGCACGTCCATCTGTGGACCGAAACCTGATCACGCAACTCAACCGTATGAACATAGCGTCCTCACGACCATCATCTAGGGACTCACAGACATACTCACTGGCTCCTGTGCCCATGCCCGCACCCACACTCTCCTCACCAAACCTCCACACCAACAATACCGATATCATCAACAGAGAAGCCACGCCACCGCCCCCAAACCCAAACTCCGCAGACCCGACCATGATCAATACCCACACACACACGCACCTCAGCCCAAGCACACTAATAGAACGCTCCCCCTTCGCGGCCATCAAGACATCCCTCTCGTTACTAGAGATGCTCCTCCGTCTTACGAGCCTGCAAGAGTTCGAACAGACGACACACCTCGCGATCCCTGACCACGTGCTCAAGTTTTACTTAGACGAATCCGTCTCCACGAGCGGGCTACGTGGGAAGGAGCGCTGGGACGCTGCCGCCGAGGCCGAGAGGAAGGTCGGATTTGACCCTTATGCTGATCCTTCTTGAGACTTGAGATTCGACCTTGACCTTGAACTCTATCATACTTATTGGCTTGTCTTGTCTTGTCTTGGTGGAGATTACCCTATGGGAAACTAGGAATTTCAACTTGACCTTTTTGCCAACGCTCAGGTCCAGTCGGATTATTTTCGACGAGGGTGGACTGGATGAGACAAGTAAAGATGGAAAGGCAGAGGGACGGAGGACGAGGGACGGAGGACGGAGGACGGGGAAACATGTAAGGCGTTGGTTTTTACGT
>Ga0247782_1000286_pt1 | contig 48656 bp, 46 predicted proteins | sample UWRJL019104C5_FD_179928 | JGI IMG/M metagenome (GOLD analysis project Ga0247782, IMG submission 179928) | Plant litter microbial communities from Arlington Agricultural Research Station in Wisconsin, United States - UWRJ-L019-104C-5 | ecosystem: Environmental > Terrestrial > Plant litter >...
ATTTGGGGTGGGGGGGGGGGGGTGGGGGGGGGGGGGGGGGGGTTGAACTTATTGCCCCTTTATCCACCGTGAAATCGCCGTTAATGACATCTGAGCGAAACTCTCGATTCAGAGCGGTCGTTAATATCACCAGAACGAATGCCCCCAGTACACCGTTACAGACCACGGAAAAGTACTTGTCATCAGGGAGTACAACTTATCGTCTTTGGCAAGCAGCCTTCAGTTGGGCATACAGGGATTTAACGCTACTCAATATAGTTGAACATAGTTCCCACTTGTTTTCTTCTTTTATTTTCTCCCGGTGCACTGCAATATGTATCTGTTGCACTCTAGGCTAACTAATCTTCTAGTCAAGCCAAGAAGTCTCTTAATGTTGATTCCCCCTCCTTCACCCCGACCCAGCTTGGAGGCAAAAAAACCAATTTTTCTACGAGCGCAGTGCCTTTCACCCCCAGAGGCAGTTCCACGGCCAGTAAGATTCACAAGTACGTATTTCGTTTCTGTTATGCTGACGTTAGTTAGGTACACCGCCCGCCTTGCAGCAAGATACAGCAACAAACTTGTTTAAAGCAACGCAGTTCGCCGACTTCAGCCACAACAATTTCGATCTGAGTTCTGCGGTACGTCTCAATCTAGTTTCATAAGTTTACCTGAGCTGACCACGTACAAAGAATGCGGTGAATGGAACAGGGGAGAATTCATTACCATATGATCCTTTCATGTCCACCGTCCCCCAGGCACTGCAAACGACTCAGTATAATCCATACGCAGAAGACCACAATCCTCTAGCAGCGGCTGCGGCACCTTATTATGGAGCTCAGAACACCTACTCTGCCCCATTGCAACCTGTAAGCCTCTGAATATTCATGAGTTGTATGTTGCTTACTCACATGTTCGTAGCTCCAATACCATCTTTACTATCCCCTTACCTCTATCCGTGAAAACCTACAGCCTTTTCAACGAGCAGTATTCGAATTCTTTCTCCCGGAATCTCTGAGGGAGGAGCTGCAGAAGAAGTCCGAAGCAGCCCGACAAGTGCTCGCTACTCAGACAGGCGGACAATTACTATCTTTGCAGCAATACCACTCTCTCGTTCCCCTCAAGTTCAATGGTATGAAGAGTAGGAACAACCAGGGCATATTCGGACTTCCGACCTGGGTATGGAAAGCAACTTCTCGAAAGAACGGGAATCTCTACTATCTGAGAAGGATTGAAGGTAAGATTGGGTGCCACAGATATGTGATCATGCTGACTTTTTCCAGGCTTTCGTTTGACGAACGAGGATGCCATCAAAGCGGTGAATTCTTGGAAGAAGATTATACACCCAAACATAGTTACAACCGTGGAAGCTTTCACAACGAGAGAGTTCAATGACAACTCTCTTGTATTTGTTCACAACTATCACCCGCTGTCGAAAACCCTTGCGGAGCATCACTTCCCGCCTGTCGCCGGGAGGTATCGCATTGCATCGGTGCCGGAAAAGGTTTTATGGAGCTACTTAGTGCAACTTTCCAGCGCTCTCAGGGTGATACATAAATCAAAACTGGCTGCACGCTGTATTGATATCACCAAGGTGATCTTAACAGATAAGAATCGCATCAGGCTGAGCGCTTGTTCTGTTCTTGATGTGTTGCACTTTGAAGGGCATCGCCGGATTGAAGACCTCCAACAAGAGGACTTTTTCAGCCTCGGAAAGCTTATGCTCAGTTTAGCCACGAATACTTTGCCCAAGATGATGCAGGATTTCCACGCACTTCTAGAGAAACTTGGTCAAACTTATTCGGAGGAACTAAAAGAACGAGTGTCGTGGTTGCTAAGCCCGACCCAATACAAAACGGCAGACCAGCTAACACGTGATCTGGCCTTTCATGTGGATGATATGTTTGTGTCATCATGTGATGCCCACGACGAAACGGTCAATCACCTAGGCCGTGAACTTGAAAATGGCAGGCTCGTGCGGCTAATGGCTAAATTGGGCACAATCAATGAGCGGCCCGAATTTGATGGGGAGCCCAGTTGGTCCGAGACAGAACATCGATATACCCTCAAGTTGTTCCGAGACTATGTCTTCCATCAGGTTGACGCGCATGGCAATCCCGTGCTAGATTTAGGACACATAATCAGTTGCTTGAATAAGCTTGATGCCGGCACAGACGAGAAGATCTATCTGACAAGCCGAGATCACCAATCTACCTTCCTTGTAACATACCGTGAGCTGAAGAAGCAAATTCAAGCGGCTTTCGGCGACTTACAAAAAGGCAACACCAAGCAACCACAGCAGCAACCACAGCAGCAACAGCAAGCCAATAGAGCCTTTTAGTCGAAGGGAAAGCAACAAAAGGACGGTAGTGGCGGCAACAAAACAGCGGCGGCAACACTAATAGCCAGGGTAGGCCTACGGGGTGTTCCTACCGGACCTGCCGCGTATCGGAAGCGGCGATGTTTCAGCAGCAGGTAGTGGAGTAACATGAAATATTCAGTCATGCAAATCAAACCTAGCAACTGACCATGGTCAGTTCTACGTAATTGTAGGAAAGGGATTCGCATAGTGTTGTTACGGCTATTGGACCCTGGGTTGGATCTCAACAACATTACATTTCCGACCAGCAGTACTACAGTCATACAGCACCCGAAAGAAGCGGACAGGAGAAGCTTGGAGAAGGAATAAATAGCTAAAACCGATTAACACAAATGACAAGACACTATAAATATACTTAATCCGATCTGGAGCTAAGTTGTTGATTGTGCTACATGACATGAGTTACAATACCAACTGGGTGTGGTATACTACCTACTAGTAGTACTAGTCCAACGTTGTGGAGTAGAACTCAGGCCACTTGCCCTGAGTCGATTATGGGCCGAGGTGCGTAAGAATTGATATTTTATGGACGTCTAGAGACTGAAATGGTACCGCTCGTCTAGGTGCAATATAGGCACACATTGCGTACAAGGCAATTCAGATACGCACTGTTTAGTTTCACGCGTCCCATTGTCGTATATCAGGGGTTTTGACGTTTCCAAATTTATCAGGAGCACCGGTATTTTTGCAGTTTGCGGAATAGATGTTGAAGCTAACCTAGGCTAGGTAAGAAGTGGCATATCTCAGGTAGGTCGGGAGCGCTTGGTCAGAACTCCACGACCGAAGCCTTTTTTATTTTTATTTTTATTTAATTCCATTCATAAGGTATATTGGTATGTAGCTTCAGGCTATTCTGTCCGTGAGTTGGTGGTCTAAGTTAGTCCTAGCCAACCAATACACCGACAACCACTTTGCTTTCATGGGATCTTTGCTGCTTCTGCTGGGTATATGCTTCTGGGGTTGCTCCCCTTCTCATTATCTCTTTAATTCGGGAAATGAGGAAGACCGTTGATACTCAACGATAATATCTAATCGGTTGTGATAATCCCTCCCCTTTGCCCGGTTTTATTTTATTTTATTTTATTTTTTGGAGAGAAATTACATAGGTCAGTCATTCTGCTGAGCAAATGGATTCTCAATCTCCTCGCTTCCGTCCACGGGGCTGATGACCACTAGTAATGTGCCGCGGGCAACAACTAGACCGAGAGGCCTCGTGGCTTCCTTGCCTTCGTCATCTGTGTACATGGCGAGGTTAGCTCTAAGCCGTCGCCTATTGCGGATGATAAAGAACTTTACCTCGCATGACTTCTTCTACATCATCTAACACTAGGTTCATAAGCGCATCGTAACCCTTGAGCGTACCGGTAACTGTTTCCCCCAAAGTGTAAGTTATATGCATACTCTCAAAGATATGAAAGAGCGAGGTGCATGGGCCATACCCTCGCGTCCGCCGTTAAATTTTACGTTGATCTTCTTATCCATGTACTTGCTCAGGTCTAGGATGTTCTCCTTCTTAGGCCGTTCCCGTTCATGAGAACCGCCTGCCCCGGCGCCCGCCCCGGCCGAGTCACCGCCGTGACCTCCTCTGCCTCCACCTCGTCCGCCCCGCCCTCCTCGGTGGTGGCCGCCACCGCCTCGGCCGCCGCGGTGATGCCCACGGTCGGACATAGTATGTAAAAGTATGTGTTGGGGTGTGACGGGCTACTAGGACAGTGTTGCGCCTTTTCGATAAGCGGTTCAGTAACGGACTGCAACGTGGTACCCAGCTAGACGGAGGGGATGGACCCCTGTATACGGCAATATAAAGGATCGAGGTGGGTGGCCGAGCTCGGGAAATAGACGGCCGAGGATCGCGTGTCGAATTTGGCTTGCCTTCGTGGTACAGCTTATTACAAGCTCGGTTTCTATGTAGCCACTCGGTACCCACAACTACGCGCCAGTTACAAGCGCTCGCGAGAGCTGTTGTATATTTATCAATGTGAATAGTTAAGCCTCGTTGGTGGTGGGAGAAATCGGGCCAGAGGCTGAAGGTTCCATGAAAGTTGCAAGGTTAGGTCGAGTGTGGAGAATTTTAGGTTGTTATTGCTACGCTGATAGGCCGTTAGAATCTGTACCTACCTAGTATGGAGGGGTTCGGTATGTTTGTGGGTAGTGCGACAACTTACAAGGCTGCGCACTAGAAGCAACAGTTGAAAATAGCAACCTTGGCCTAACACTACCCCTAGGGAAAAATGAACTTGGCTCACATCACGTTACTCTTTTCTGTGTTACCTCCATTTTGCCTATCAACTTGTGCATAGCAAGTGTGCTGATATCATTGTTATTGCTGTTGCTATTCCTGGTATTCTTGTTCCTTTCTTTTTCACCTGCTTCCCACCTAGGTAATACGTCCCTATCTACCCATTGACGAATCTTGGTATACCTATTTCTACAGCACACAAGACCACATTCCTAGACATAAACCGACTCTCGCTCAAGCAAACTGGCAACGTTTCGCACTTGCCTATGTCGTAACTCTTAGCAATCTGTCTTTCAATAAGTGGAAAAGAAGAAGATCAGGCCAGCTAATTCGTTACATAAATCTACATTCTTCCATCCTTCTTACTGATTTTACGTCATCTCCCCCCCATCAATCACCAATGTCTTTGTTGACTTTGGCCTGCCTGAGCTCCGAGCCGGAGACCGATCCCATGTCCCAAGATGCGGAATACTTACTTGGGAAAGGCGGGATGAACACCATGTGGATAAAAGGATATCAAGCGAGGGCTCAGCTCACAAGAATTGGGACTGCATTGCTGACAAGGAGAAAATGTGCCGCACTGACAACCGGCCTCTCCGCTACATACGAATTATGAGCCCTATTTTCTAAGGTTGTCAGTATACGTACATCGAAAGCATACCTATCCTGGTAGGTAGGTTGCTCCGTTTTCTTATAGGTCTCCAGTCTAGAGCTTCAGGGGCAATGTTGACACTTGAAGAAAGCAAGCGCTTCCCCTGAAAGAGTCTCTGTAGAGAAAGGAGTATCCAGACTGAATTATCTGACCAACCTCATGAACCCCCTCTGCTACACATAGTTGGTAGGTATGGTATAAGTCGATTTGATATAGGCCGGCACTCATTTTTTGTGAGGGCCGCCGAGATGATCCAATGGGTAACGGATTGTTGCAATGCCGAAAGCAATAGGGTTTCGTGGACCCCTGTTTTTCGTGCAGTGCAAGCCAGATAAATTGTTTATCGAGAGGTTCTTGGGGAGCACAACCGTCAGCGATTCCAGCGATATTGATACCCTTGGCGTCAGGATCAGTTGGCCCAACAGGTCGAGCAACCTATATAGATGCAGCTGTGAGATGCAAAGTGTCGATCTTGTCTACTTTAGTCGCTGGAGTGGTGCAGAATGAGCCCATCAAACAGCTCAACAACCTTGTCATGACTGCATCTGCGAGCAGCGGAATTCGAGCTACTGTCTGGGCCTTCTGTCTCTGAACACAACCGCCCGGCGATCTATGCGAAGGCTCGCCGATTGAGCACGGCTCCAATTAGCTCGTAGATTGCGGAATCTAGACATGGCCGGAGCGAATGGCGGACCTGAGTGATAGGGATAGCTCGGGCAGCTATGCTCTAGGTCGTAGTCGCTGTCACTACGATACAAAATGGGACTCTCTTACATAAGTTACATTGGCAAACAATATTTTGTTAAGTCGGCGAGCAACTGGACAAAGGTCGTGTGGATATGCTTGAGATCCACGGCGACGGAATACTGCATATATGAAAAAGAAAAAGAGATGAGATAGACGAAAATTCCTCATAAGGCATCTCCAAATGACGAAAGCCTGTAGGTCTTCGCCTACGCCTAGTAGCAGAAATATCTGCTAGTAGTTACTGTATATGTGTCAAACGGGTTCTGGACATACCTGGTGCCTATACGTGACCCAAGGTCATTGCAAATTTACAGCCTCTCAGATACAGTTTTGCCTTAGTTACCAGACAGTTTTCAGTTCATGTCATACCGTTTACCTTGGAAAGTGAATGCCGATGGTCATTTATGGTCAAGCTCGTAATACATCCTACCAGAGCACCAAACCTAATATAATGTAGCACATACATAGTAGTCAGAGCCTTTGGTAATATCAGTAGATTACCTGGGTAGTTAGTACTTGCCCTGGTGGCACGTGTAGGTACTACGGGGCTGGTAGTAGCCATTGTAGGTAGGTACTTAACACCGGCGGTACGGCATACAAGCACGTAGGTGTTATCCATATTCTTCGTCAGTATGGAGTGGTTGAACAGATCCAGAAATGAAGAAGGGTATAGCACATCTGCTAAGTACTACTTGGGTTAACTAAGCTGCCCAAGCCGGGTTAGTATGCCGTACTTGCTTAACCTAAGAAGTAGTAGCTTTGCGTGCAGGCCACAATTCCGTCTCGGTCTCCACCTTTCTAGTGTTCAATCACAGCTCACTGTTAAACAACCTCTTATCACTTTACCTTCCATCATCCACTATCGATATCAAAACACCATTATCCACACCGAATACATCTACAACTTCACAGCGTTCTCACAAAGAATTTGCGATATAAATTCTAGGCAGAATTGGTTGATTTTAGAATGCCATTTCGTCACAGTCCTTGGCCAGTTTGCAGGCTCAATCTCATAGCCCCCTGTTGTCCCTGCCCTTTCCCCAATTCCAACTAACCCCACAAAGGCTTCAGGCCGGCTTCCACATACATACACACAGTTTGTACATTGGTAACAAATTCCATTCTTACTAGCAATAGGTAGGTAATAAGATACCTACTATAAGACGCCTGTTACCTCTCTGCTTGAAACCCGGGGGATCGACGATTCCAAAGCCCCTGACATAATTGTTGCGTGGACGTCACTCTACCTGTCTATTTCTAATTTTCTCTCTATTTTCTCTTTACCCGCCTAGAGAAACTTCCATTCGGCCTGTACATACTTACGACGACAGGTTTGAAAGGCTGCCGAGAATCCTTGTCCATCTACATCTTAATAGGTTAGTTGGCTTCGCTGGCTGAACTGTCGCCCCAATATCGATTTTCATTCCACGTTTGTACATACCTACATACCTACCTATGCACCCTTTAGCTCTGTGAAGCCCTTGTTAGCAACTCCTGGTGGCTTTGCCGAGTTGGTATGGTGCTCTACGGGTGCCATGTCGCTACCACTATTGTAGCCACCCAGGGTCTCGGGTCGCCAATCGCCGTTCACCAATCTACGTAGCTCCTTGGGGCCTTTTTCTTCTTCTCTCCTCGAGTCCCAGTGTGTAGCATACCGGTCGTTATAGCCATCCCTACAAGCCCACGTCTACATCTGTGCACAGTTCTATACTGTACTTCTACTTCTGGTTATAAAAAGGTACCCACCTAACACCAGGGTTGCTTCTATAGGTCCTTTCCTGCTCCTCCTACATATGTTCGATCTGATTGTCCACTGTCGGACGCCAGCGGCCACCCGTTCCCGGGAACCAGAATCCTGGTAACCTTCCCGTTCCCCCGGCCATCACTCATTCATGTCCTCGCTTTACTGTTACGTAGCGAGTCGGGTGGGATACTTGGGTGTGCCGGGCGTCCAACGTGGATTCACGCCAGACCTGCAGCTTTCTGCTTGTCTGGGCCTGAAATAGGGGGATATGGCGCACATTCTTGAAACTGAACAACACAAACGGAAACGAGACATTACCGATGATAACGGTAGCCAGGTGCACGCCGACCGTATTCCACAACCACCGCCTCCCCAGTCGGGTAAGTCTTTTTGGTTATTAATTTTTACTCGTTTTTTCCCTCTCTTTTCCCTCTCCTTGGCCCCCCTTCCACTCGCAATCGTCCCCTCGAGCCCATTGATCGCCGGCGAAGCACGGCAGAAGAGACGACCCACAGACTAGTGCTGCACTTCTACTACTTTTTATAATTAAACTGGAATGACATCCGTCCTTCATTCCATCCAAGCTGAACTCCTGCTCTTCTATTCCTCTCGGGTCTGCCATGCTACGATTCATCCACATACGCCAGCCAACGCAGACGGACGGATGTCCATCTCGGCCTCGATGCACACTGGTAGAGCCAGGAACTGACCAATATGGAAGGCAATAGCGTTCCCATAAACTACTTAACTAAATCGCTTGCGGTGAAGCTTAAACTCATTCAGGGTGATGCCGACACCTTTTCGGATGTGCTGGGTCTCATCAATGATTATGAAGGCAAGTCAGCTTACGCTTTGATCAGCTGAGCCCTGGGGGGAGCCTGCTAACTTGAGCACTAGGAGTGTTGAATAGACATGAAAGCCTCGCCTTCAACTTGGGCGCCAAGCTGACCGGCTCCCGCCTTCTCAAGGCTATGGAGGGAGCTTTCGAGGGCCCCATTACTACTACTCCTCCCCAGAACCATTTCACGCCTGATCCAGTGACATGGCTTGATATCGTCGAGTTCGCCAAGGCACATCCCCAAGAATTTCAACTATCATCCGCGCCAACCGGCCTGCGATACTGTCAATTCCCATTGAAAGGTGTTCAGGTGGAGATCGGCGAGGATGACTGGAGGTTGATTGTTTCCGGCGCCCTAGATAGGTTCAGGCTTGTGCCACCGCAACCATTAGAGGAAGACGAGACCGCTGAGCTTGCTACGGTAGAAATTATTGAGCAACGCTTGCAGGTGCTAATCAAAAAGGCGGACGAAGTTGCCAGGAGAGCTCGCCAGTTAAACTACCATCTCAGCGGCAGGAAGGCTTCGATTCATTCGCGCCATCCGTCACAGTCGGGCTCAGCATCGGGTTTTCAGACTGTGAACAGTATCCGGCAGGTCGGTGCCAGCCCTAGCTACGATCTACACGCCGACCTCCTGCAACAGTTTTCGACTCCGACAGTGCAAGCGGCTAGTCATCGGATGTCTTCCGCCGGCTCCCTCCCACCAACCCCGAACCCCCTGAGCACAGCGTCTTCTACGCCGAGGACCTCCACCATGCAACAGCATAACCTCATAAGCAGTAACCGACCATCCCCGGGCTATACTTCGGAGGCTACTGTTCGGGATAACGAGGAAGAAAATCGTATACTCGTTGCCTCCAGGATAGAGAAGATGGGCCGCGGCGAAGTAATCAGACCACCGTGTGATCGGTGTAGAAGGCTGAAAACGCAGTGTATCAAACACCTCACAGCATGTCAAGGTTGTACTAAAAAGCATACCAAATGCACCTGGAAAAAGCTGACGGAAGAGGAGGTCGGACTACTAAAAGGAGAGGTGGGCGGAGACGGCGACGAAGACGAAGACGAACCAAGAGACGTATACTGGAAGACCAATTTCGCCTCCCCGCCCCAGCTTCCAGGGATTGGCGATATCGGAGTAGGGTCAGAGCGTGGCAGCGAATCGGCCGCAAGCCATTCGGGTGCAAGATTAGTTGTCGCCCGGCAGCCAGACGAGATCTGGCGCAAAGGGTCGAGCAACCTGCCTTCGAACAGAGATGACTCTATGGACATTGACTCGAGCTCCGGTCAACGGTACCCTCCAGAGGACGCTCCAAAGTTCACACCAGTACATAGTTCTTCACTAGATCCTAGAATCAGGCAAGTAGCTTCAGCAGCATCAGCACGTGCGGACGCAGCGGCAGCAGCTTCACGCGACAGTCAACAGCGGTAACGAAGAACTTATGTTGACTTCTTCTTAGAAAGGTGAACCCTTACGACACAGCCGCTACTACAGTCTTTATAACTAGCTAATTATGTATATAATTCGAATGATGGAAGCCTTATTTATCATAGCCTATAACTTAAGTACGATTCTGTGACGAATTTTGCAGTACAGATTCTTAAGTAAGAAAGTATCACTGAAATCGGTTTGTATAGCACACCAAGACCGTCGACGCCTACATGTAATGTCCAACACTATGTAAAGCGCCAAGAAAGTCTAGTCCTCAAATAGAGTGCTCCTGGCTACTTCTATACCTCACTATGCTGCACAAGGTATGTAGGAGTTCATTTCTCCATTTAAAACGGCTTTCCATTTTGGGGGCCATGGTCCCACAACGTCAGTCGTAAAACTGTGCTGTCACGCAAATGCGACGAAGATACGTAAGGTGTCCTTCACCTGCAGTCTTTACATCGCAGATGCAAAAAGGGCACCGGGACAGCAATCCAAAATATCGAATTCACAGCGGCGTCACAACGATCACACCCATACTATCCGGATCCCATCACAGGACAAGATGGCAAACAAGTCTCTATTCCAGGTCACACTGATCATTGATGACTACGATCGCGCCAAGGCCTATTATTGCGATGTGCTGGGTTTTGACTGTGTGGAAGACGTGCAGCAGGGCGAGGGCAAGCGGTGGGTGGTCGTGAAGCCGGGCAACGATGGTGCCGCGCTCGTCCTGGCAAAAGCAACGACGGAGGCGCAAAAGGCAGCAATCGGCAATCAGACCGGGGGACGCGTCGGCTTCTTCCTCGCCACGGACGACTTTGCCCGCGACCACCAGATATTTCTAGAGAGAGGTGTCAAGTTCCACGAACAGCCAAGGGTCATGCCCTACGGAACTGTCGCCGTGTTCGAGGACCTGTACGGAAATACGTGGGACTTCATCCAGCCCACGAAGAACATCTAACCTAGCCAACCGGTATTTATAAGAGAATACAACGGATTGGATACGGCGGGAGTATAATAAGACGAGGAGCGACTATTACGCAAGGCATTCTAAAGAGGAAGGGCAAGAAGAAGAAGAAGAAGCATCTCCCTATTCAGATATTCTCTACAGCAGTCATGATAGGGGCTATCTGAAAGCCGAAGATCTATTGTGACTTATGAATATGGAAGATAAAATTAGTTTTCCCCTTGAGAACTGCAATTGCAGGCGACTTCATCTCTCTGTTAGTTCTTGGTTGCCCATGCATAGTAATCCCATGTCCCTGATCTCAGCCACATGGGTGCATCTCAAGCCAGCAGAAAACCCGATCACCAGGCGCTTGGGTGCTTAAATAAGCCACGTCAAATGGGATCCACTCCATTAGTGAACTCCACACGGGCTCATAGAATTGGGAATGGTATCGATAAGGGTAACAATGGGCGTCGATGTAGGTTAGTACTAGTAGTAAGGTAGTACGTACCCATTATTAGTGTTAGATAACGTAAAAGACCAGATGAAAAAAGTTACATCGATATTACTTGTAGTTATAGTTTCGCCAGGTCCCGTCACCCCGAATACCTGCATCAAACTCACCGACTACCTCCTCAGCAAAATACCGCAGCGTATAAGAGTTACACAACGGACTTTGAATGGAACACCGGTAGTTGTGGCTTTATACCATAATACCTAGCTCTGCCCTCGTATTCTGACTTCCGCGAGGTTCCCGTTGCTGCCGTCGCCATCGCATGCGTTCGGCGCCTATACGCGCATAATGGCAAGCACAAAAGAACGCCGTGATGGCGCTTACATACCGGAGCCATCGCCATTGCCACAGTCAAGGGAGCTTGGGGAAGTCACGCCAAAGCCAACAAAAGCATCCGGGGTATCACCCTTTACTAAATCATGGCCGTTCCTGGTCGCCGGAGCGTATGTATTGAATCCGGGCAGATTTCTGCCGCATCACATGCGCATATCCATTGCCTACATCTAGCTCTCCCCAAGAACTAACTACGCTAACATTGAGCCCTGGGACAGAGCTGGTGGCATGACTGCTGCTGTTTTAACCGCGCCTCTCGATGTCCTCAAGACGCGCCTCCAATCCGACTTCTACCAGTCACAATTGCGAGCCGCTCGGGCCGCTGCAGGCCAGGCTCGGTTAAGCCCTTTACGATCCGCAACCTACCATCTCGCCGAGACCATCCAGATCCTGCGCGACGTATACCGCCTAGAAGGCGCACGAGCACTGTTCAAAGGCCTGGGGCCCAACCTCATCGGAGTAATACCGGCAAGGAGTATCAATTTTTACGTGTATCCGATGGGGAAACGGGCGTTCTCGGAGTGGTCAGGTCTCAAGCCGGATAACCCACTTATTCACCTGGCCAGCGCCATCACGGCCGGCGTCGCGACCGGCACTGCGACGAATCCCATATGGCTAGTCAAGACGCGGCTGCAGCTCGACAAGAACAAGGCCGCGCGGAAGGGTGACGTGAGCGCACGGCAGTACCGAAACAGCTGGGATTGCATCAAACAAGTCATGCGAAACGAAGGGCCGACAGGTTTCTTCAAGGGTCTCAGCGCCAGCTACCTGGGCGTCACGGAGAGTACAATACAATGGGTCTTGTACGAGGAACTGAAGAGACGGCTGCGACTTCGAGAAGAGCACATTGTGGCCAGTGGGCGGACGAAGACCTGGTGGGATCACACTGTTGACTGGACGGGCAATGCCATGGGTGCGGGTGCTGCCAAGGGCATAGCGGCTCTACTGACATATCCTCATGAGGTGAGTGACTGGCACAGAAGAGATGATAATCAGACAGACCGGACTAACAGAAGTTTTATCAGGTCGCGAGAACGCGTCTAAGACAAGCACCCATGGCGGATGGGCGTCCGAAATACACAGGTCTCGTCCAGTGCTTCAAGCTTGTGTGGAAAGAAGAGGGCATCATCGGACTATACGGCGGTCTAACCCCTCATCTCATGCGCACCATCCCTTCAGCCGCCATCATGTTCGGCATGTACGAGGGAATTCTCACATTGCTCGGCGCGAAGAGCTAAGCTCGCACCCTGCCTTTACGTGAATACACGAATTCTTAAAACTACCTAGGCTAGGTGTCTTAGCCGAGACACCACGCGACATGCCACTCCGCGACCCCCCCTACCTATTTATCTATTGAGCCTCATCCGCTCCTGTACCACTACGTAATGACTACCCGCGTTTTAACTAATCAGCCACCTATCTCTGAGCAAGCCACTATAATAAGCTTGACATGGAGCCCGAGGCTCCCTCGTTTTCCTTAGCGACTCGCGTGTATACCGCGATCACCAGAAGCCGACTCCTATCTCTTGACGAAACTTCGGCGATTTCGGTAACTCGCTTTCCTTCTCCGCATCGTGGGAGAACAACTGAATCATTGTACCAACAAACACTGCATTATAGACGGACCGAGACCCAGCCAAAGCTCTGGAATTCATATCTCGGCATTTGACACCACACGTGCAACTTGTACATTATCATTGCCATTATCATAAAACGGAAGACCAGATCGACAGCGCAAGCGCTTGCTCCCTTCCTTTTATTCGGATTTCGGGGGTACGGGGTTCTTATATCGGACACAGAACACAGGATAACATAGCAATGTATGCTCTACATTATGTGTCAAAGTGTTTAGGTTAGAAGGGGGGCCTCAAAACTAAACTAACTATAGTAAAGTAAACTATATGTATAACATGCATCGAACATCGTCTATCTCGCCACTGAGTCCACTCACAAACCCACCCCATCTTGCCCGCTCCTAGAAGAAGAGGAAAGAGGATGAGAGAAGGGATAGAATGAGGGAAATCTGTACAATTACGCATATAACATAATATACTACCTAGTAGTACCCTGGCGACTACTACTACTACCTGTACTATACATATACCTACCTACATAGACATACAATGTATTGCGAGAGGCCTGGGTAGCATGATCCTGGCAATGCTGTATATACTCTCTCGTCTTTATCAGCAGACTACTTTACCTAGGGAGGGAGCGAAAGTTTGTTGGATTAGTATTGTATATATACTTAGATGTAATATCACGCACACATACATGTGCACTACACATCTTTACAAGTCCCAATATTTCGAGGGAAGAAACGAGTAATAGAAAGGAAGAAAATCAAGTGAAAAAGAAAAGGCAAATAAAAACTGGCTCAGTGGAGTGTGGTATCAAAAACGCAATTTCTACCTCGACTTTTACCGCAAACTCGTAACGTTGCGATACGGTGGGAAGTAGGGCAAATCATAACTCCCTAGAATATATATTGCCCCCGAAGGAATTATTAAAGTGATCAATTAGTCAACTAATCGTCAGCTCATTCCTCGTTTTCGTCTCTTCTTTGCGCGCTCATATCAAGTCGGTTGTGTGTGGATATACCCTAGCTCTTGAATACTCTCCCCTCGATATTTACCTTGACTCTCTTCCCCCAAGACAAGGACAAAGATTGCCGCAACCTTACTCGTCCCTCTCTAGCTGCTACTTAATTTAGATAAGTAATGAAGAACGAAGAAGGAAAAGGTAAAATTTTGCCCACACCTCGGTGCTCCTCCCCCTTTAAAAGCAACTCAGATAGATATAGTTAGCCCCTTCTTACTGACTGAGTCTTTGCTCTTCCCCGCCTTCTTATTCTCCGGTTTTTCATTACACTCTTTTTCTTTTAGTACAACCCACTGCCACTGCCAATATTTTTCTCCATCCCCGCCCGCACACCGCGAGAGATTAGAGAGCTTCCAAATGTACATACTGCTGTGCTTCCTGCTGCCGCGGGGTAGGGCGCCGCTTTCGAAGCTTACGCGGCATGCGGCCAGTTGACGAGCTATTAGTCCATGAATCGAGTAGAGGCCGTCACCATGCGTTTCGGTCCCAATTAGGATCTTGTCGTGTTAGTGCTACTGCATGGAACAAAAAAGGAACCAGTCATTGCCTATGTGGCTAAAAAGTCTAAGTATAGAAACTCACCTTGCACGAAAGCGGCTAGAACTTTGCTGCCGGTCTGCAGGAGTGGGTGGCCGACGACAATCTTGAGGAACTTCTCGAGCCCCGCGCGCCGGCCTTCTATGACGTCGTCGGAGAAGCGGTTTGTGAAGACCTTTCCGGGTAAGGGGGGGATGGTTACGCGCGCACTCTCGCGCTCCAGAATATCTCGGAAGTATTCGAAGTCGCTGTACCGCCGCCTCACGCAGCTCTGGCGCAGCTTAAAGGCCGGGATGTTGGTCCGGCAGACGATCTCGTAGTCGGTGTACATGTGTCGCGACGTACCGTGTGTGCGCGGGTTACGGACCTGTTTGCCCGGCGAACGAAGGGGCATATGTCAGTCTTCTAATTTCGTCTTTGGCAGAATCGTCCCATAGTAGTAGGGAAGGGAAGGGGGTAGAATGCGGTGAATGGGGGGCGTTCGGCCCTGCTAGCATGATGCGATACTATCTTCTCGCGAGCAGTTTCCTCTGGTCGCATGCTCTCCGTAGAGCATGGCAGGATTGAAGATGAAAAGGCTAGAATATACAACACCCCATAGAGAGCTGCTGGGGGGCGGAGAGCGGCATCGGCAACGTCATATATTTGTACGCACCTCGATCTCAAGGAAGTTCTCGGGTGGCCCGTAGATTTCGTCGAAGGACTGGTGACGGTTATCTGGCATAGACTGCATTATGGGACGGGCCATACTGGCCATGCCGCGGGGGGTAGTTGTGGTTGCAGGCTTGGTGGTGGGAGGGGTGGTCTGGTTCGGCGACTTGGGCGGCACGCCGCCAGCCGGTTCTTGCTCGGAGGACGCCATTTTGGCGGTGTTCTTTGGGGCGGTTATCCCCTCTGCTAGAGTGGGCGTCTAAAGGTTCGATCGTTGATAGCTGATGGGAAGGCGTGTATAGCTATGCGCGACTGTAGTCGCAAACCTTGGCTTGAAAACCAGTATACCAAGGTCAAGGATTATAAATTGGGTGAGGCGGTGAACGTTTAAAGTTCAAGTGATATAATGTCGCAGAGTGCAACGATCTGGTGTCTGGATAGAATTGAGGGAAGGGAGCTATTATGCTCGCTGATGAGGGGAACCTACTAGAGCGCCAGTCGTAGTATTACCATTACGTGAGGTGTCGTAGCTCAGGCAGGTACCTTCCGCTAAGTACCTCGCGGATGTACCCAGCCGGGATGGCAACGCCGCTTTTAGCCCGAGCTGGTCATATGTAGACCCCTACCTAAACTTCCTTGGTGGGCTTCTATACCAGCCCTTTAACATAGGATAATGGTACGGCTTCTTCATAAAGCACTTGCAAAAGTAACGACCGACTCCCTAGGAAGTCGTTGTATTGAGCCGTAGATGATGCTTCATTCAATGCAATGCAAGTAAATTCGTTTATGGGGCACCCTTGCCCACATTGACTAATACCCTTAAGTTTTGCTCCTTTCTTTCTCAAGGAAAAAGATATGAAGGCTTGGGATAGGTTTATATGCTCTATATGTGAGTTTCTTAAAAGAATGCAATTACCCAAATTAGTGCTTTAAGTAGAGATAACGATGAGGGGAGCTAGGAACCACAAGGAGGGCGCTTCAACCACCGTCGACCACTTGAACAGGGGTAAGTTAAACGATCAGAACCCAGCCCCTTTACAGGTATTGGTCCAGACTCAGCTCTGCTACTGCGAAGAGAGCCCTCTTTATGAACAATGCTCTCTCTTAGAACAACAACAATAAGGTATGTGGACGTGACGAGGATACGATCATACTACAGTCTATCTTTGAACCACGACAATGCAAAGCAATGATATCATAAGCTCAAACTTGCTCCAGCCTCCTGTTCAACATTTCCGTGCAGGCTCTGCTTGAGCCCCTTTTCTCTTCTATAAGTAGTTTTTTCCCAGAAATAAGCAAACCAGATTATACATCAATCTTTCATTAGGTCCTACATGGCAATGTAGTAGCGTATATTCAAAGTGAAGCTCGAGCTGAATATTGCACTTACCATCAAAAAACAGAAAGGGAACACCCGGAACGTAAAAGCAGCAAGTACACTAAACTACTCTCGTATACCTGGACAGTGGGAATTACACCCATATGCACATATATGCACGTTCCTCCCATCACACGTGCCCTGTACATGCGCATGTACATGTGTACCTGTTAGCCGTTTAGCTCGTGAAGACATCCAAAGCAGGAAAGTGGGCAACACATGACCACCAATGATGCCGCCGGAAACTTGAAACGCAACTACGGCCAATCAAACTCCTAAACTGACATCCGCATACCATTTGCAGGACACTAATTCAACCTCACCTCATTATCTTCGTCTCCAGAATGTTCGTCGATTCGATGAGCAACGGGTTGTAATACTACAAGTATGAATTCTGCTTACGACGTGTTTACGACATATACTGGTCGGAGTTACACAATACGAACTGACATATCGCTGCCCTGTCATGACAATGCCGATACATCGCTCTCTTGGACGGGATAGTGGTTTAGCAACACTAGAAATGAGCCGCATCTCTCATGTTTATGAATCCGGTTTATTACGCGGGCTATGTATCTTCTCATTGCTGAGTAATTAGAGTCCCCATGAAAACCTAGGACACTCGATGTCAGGTGATCTCATATCTGATGTCTGATCCTAGTGTATAGAAAGAGCGAAGCGAAGTGTGAAGCGACTATCTGGCAAAGTGTGTCGGTAAAGGCAACAGGCCACCTTATGCATTATCCGGGCCAAACTCTCAAACTCCCCCACAAGTATTATCCTTGCATCGATCAACCATCATCTCATCCATGAATATCCGTGCACCACCCATACTAACTTTCAGTCCGTCAATTTTGTCTTTCCTTCTTGCGTAGTTCCAAATGTCGATCGTCAAAAGCAAGAGCCGCGTTAGCGTAGTTTGGTATCCGACCGTTGCCTGAATCCAGGAATCATGAGAGCAAGAAGATCCCAGTTTTCAATGGCCCAAGTTTCCGAGTTGGACGGGGAAAAGGCCTGCGCCACCAGGTTTTTCCTCCAAGTAACTTTATTGGACATGAGCCAAAAAGCATACTTTGTGGCAGCTCTAGAAACTGGCCGGGTTGAAGTCAAATGCCAGTGACAAAACTCAGGACTCAGGAAAGAAAGAGAAAAGATATCTTCCAGCTCGAATGGTTCGAGGAAGATGAATTGTCGATATATGCAGCTCCAATCAATCGTAGGAGTGACGAACGAGGTTCATATACTCAAAGAGTAGTACACCCAAAGATTGATCAAGGCCGCCAATGCGAACTCCCAATTAATCGTCTGCTTTTTGGCAATGGATGCCGTCCCGAATAGAAAGTCCAGGCGATAACAACTTTTCTGGCAATTTTTTTTAATAATCCTGCAACCCGATATCTTACGATACGTCGACTCAAGCGACAATGGGCAGGAAGAAACAATAGAATAGGAAAAGGAAAGAAAACTCAAAGGAGAAATTCGTGTCGGATGCTCAGGCGAGATCATCAACAAAGCCAGACCTAGGTGACACGTATAGCGGCGGAGTCTACGACTGTGCCATGGTAGTGCGGCGCTGTACGCGCTTGGGGCCAGCCTGAGGAAGGAAGTTCGAACCGGTAGTGTACGAGAAAGGGATGGCGCCCCCTTGGATCGCGCGGGTCAGAATCTTCTCGATGGCTTGCCACTCTCTGTTGTTGCACTCTTCGAGCGTCATGTTATCGAAATCAGGGCCAACTGGAAAGTTGACTTCGGCCCAGAAATAACCCCAGTATGCATCAATGCCCTTGAGAAGTTTCTGGAGAGGCATTCTCTGCGAAATATTGAGGCTCTGGACCACGCGGTTCGTCTCATCTCGAATAACGGCTATGTACCACTACAGAAATCCTAGTTAGTTCTTGCGGACAGAAAAGTGACAGGTGGTAAGGCTGCTTGGACGTACCTCTAAAACATCAATCGGCACTCCGGGCTTGGGAGCGAGAGTCCACTGGTGGCGCCACGAATCTGGGAAGCGCGGCTGGTTGAAGCCACGTACCTTCTCCTCGGGAAGACCAGCAAGAACGGCGATATTGTGTTTCTGCACAACGGAAAATCCGGGGCACAGCATGGCAGAAGTGACGAGCCGGTTGTAAAGCTGAGGTGTCAGGCGCTCATTCTCGGGCTTTGGGCCTTCAGCGCTGTGTTCCAACTTCGCGGCAAGGACCTTGATCATCTTCATGCTGGACTCATAGACAGATTGGCGTTGCTTGACAGTGATATAGCCAGCCATGTACCAGGGGATCTTACGGAGCGTGCTGATCATGCACTCGTAAGGTCGCTCAGGGCAGATTCTTGCGAAGGAAGACTGAAATGTGCACATGTCAGAACTACATCACATCATCGCAGAGAGTGGGGTTGAGGGCAATAGTCAACTTACACGCTGCGGAGCCTCGACGTGCTTGCTCAGCATAGACATCTCCTCCTCGGTGACGAAACCCTTGAAATTGTCCCATTCATACTCGGCGTTCTCGATGGGATGGGGCGTGGCACCCACCCATTCAACACCGTGTGCGGTGCTCGGGAAGAGTGCTTGCATCAGACTTGTCTGCGAACCTAGCTCCACCTCGATGATGCGGTTTCCAAGACGAGGGACGCGACCGGTGTCGTTACCCTTCTTGAATTTCTCGACAAGTTCGATTGCGGCGTTGAAGCTGGACAACTCGCAGTACGCGTCCTGAGTCTTGCTAGTGACGCGGTCCATGATGATGTGGACAGGTTCGCTTGCGTCACTGAGGATGCGGGAGTTCTTGCCCAGAAGAGCGATGCATTCGCCACGAGTAGTCTCATAGGGGATCTAGTTGGTAATATGTCAGCCGTGAATCGATGGAGGGAAACCGAAGCGACGGGTGAAAGAAAGCAAAAAGAGTTGATAATGCACTTACGTTCTTGAGGATAACTACCCCATTTTGCTCAGTGGGGAACGAGTGGCTGAAGCAGGCGGTGAACGGAAGGAAGTTAGCATCCAAAACATCCTGAAGACTGGGATGTCCATTCTGGGTCAAGGCCTGTAGCTCCTCCGAGCGATTAGCCATGATCTGCTTCGCCGGCACTCCGAAATGCAATGGGCGGACAATGACACCAGACTCCTTGTCCGCCAGCTGACGCTCGTACTTGCGTTGCGCATCCCAGTACTGCTGTTTCTTCTCGCTCACAACGATAGGTCCCGGTCCACAGGGAATATATCCTGGGTGATGATAGTGTTCCACCGCAGATTCCCAGGCGGCTGGCTCATATTCCTCAACGGGTGGTTGAAGGCGGTTCTTGGGATGGTACTTATACCGGCGTATGTCGTAAACCTCCCACTTCTCCGGAGGGTTGTCAGTATTGACGCGCACGACTTGCTTCTCGGTAGCTCCATTCCGTCCAAGCATGGCGTGGGTGTTAGGGCTCTGGTACTGAAAATACGGATGAGGGACATGCGAGACGCAAGATCGCTGGCTGGAGGGCGTTTTGGTGATGTCGCCATTACTGGAACCATCGCTCCGGGACTCCTGCTGAAATTTGAGACCAGCCCGAGTGGGAGTGATCTGAAGTTTGTTCATAGTGTGACGCGGGCCGTCGCTGAGCATAGAATACTGAGGCTGCTTTAGCTTTACACTAATTCCATTTCCGGTGGTAGGGGTACTGTTCTGCTGGTGACCAATGGGGACGGGGATAGATTCGATGCCCTGTGCACTACGCGAAGGCTGTTGTTGCTGGTGGTTCACATTACCAGCCGCGGCAGGGTTGAATCCGGCACCGTTGGTGGCTCGCATAGGGATGACATTGGCTGCAGCACCGACAGATGTGTTGGCAGCGATCTTCGCACCGGGGAAAGGGAATGGGGGGCGAGAGCCATCCACTTGGAAATCGCGGGCGCTAGTACCAATAGTGGCGGAGCGACTGTGGCCGTTCTTGCCACCCAGCTTGCCGTCGATACTGGACATGGCGGTAGACTGCTCCTGGGCCAGAGTGGCAGCGCGCTGACGGCGCTGCGAGTCCAAGTACATGTCCATGAGTTTCTGGGGAGTGATCTGTGAATGACATGTTAGTTATCTGACGGAACTATGAAGTGTAAGCCTGTGACGAAGAAAAACGACACCGTTAATATCGCTAGGAAGTAACGGTATATATTCTACGTAACAAAGCCAGAGAATGAAAAATGGAAGGAAGGTTTGAGGTGGATGCATACCACATCGGAAGGATCCACTGGCTTCTCCGTAGGTTCCCCAAGAGTCAAAGCTTGCTGGATTTCCGATGATTTGTTCTCCTGCGAGACAACAGAAGTCGGGGAAGTCTCGGCACTAGAAGCCTTCGCCGGAGTGATAGGACGCGCCGCCATGGGAACGAAAGGCTTTGCGTCGCCCTTCAGTTGGCTTGGAGTGCGGGCACGGGTGTTCTTATCCTTCTGTTGTTCATTCTGACACTGAAGGTTCTGCTGGTCGTGCTGCCGAACCTCAGGTTCACGAACTTGGACATGATAATTGTTATTAGAGGTAGAGATAGTGGTAATGGAAACAGACTCGTGGTTATCATCATCTTGATCCTCCTTGCCAACGGACAAGGACACGCCACCGCCGGGGTGGTTGCCCGTATCGGACGAGCCGGTAGTGGGGATGGGGCCGGTCTGAAACCGTCGGCTCTGGCCCACAGTTCTGTAACTGTAGGCCGGACCTGCCGGCTGGATGCGCATGATGTAGGAGGTGCAAGAAGCAGCTTTGGCTTTCTGATGGTTGTGTCTGAGGAGTCTGATTCTAAGCTCGGAACCTTGCTCTAGACCAGCCTCGTTGGGGTGCGAAAAACTTCGCCTGTTCCTTCTCATGGTGTTAGGCATCAAGATTTCATGTGTTTAAAATAAAATGAAATGAAATGAAGTTAAATGGAATATATCATGATATGGTAATGTGCGATGTTAAGGAGATAGAGGCAAGAGTGATGGCTGTTGCCATAAGAATATCTGGTAAAGTAGTTGCTGTTGTAGAGAATGGTCGTTCGGGGTTGGAAATGTACATGAAAAGAAAATGCAGAAGAGAGAATGCAGGGAAAAGGGAAGATTTTAGAGGTTAGGATATGAGGAGCGAAGAAATAGAATGAAGAGACAAAGATATAATAATAGGAAACCCCAGGTGTGTTGTGCACGGGCAAGGGCCCGGAGGTTAATAATAATTTGGTTTGGGAGATATGGAAGATATGATGGAAAGAGCAACAAAAAACAAAAGGATACCCAAAAGCAGGCTTGGAGAAGATCAGACGAAGAAGAGGAAAATAGAGAATGATTACTTACTTACTTAATTGTAGATATGTAACAGTGGAAGAAAACTATTAACCAGGAATTGCACTGTAATGCTCAAGCTCTCTCTGTCTAGACGAAGAGATCCTAGATGATGATATTGTATCGTATCGTATGGTATCGGAGGAACTGAAGCAGCCAGGAAGAGTTAGGTTATATCTTTCTCTGCTGTTGTGGAAGGAACAAAGCGGGATAGAACGGAGATGAGAGATATGAAGAGTTGAGGGAAGAGGAGAGAAGAGGAGAGGGGGAAAAGACAAGAGGGTGAGGGGGATGTCCTATTGTAGAACAGGTATCCGCGGGTGATTTTGCGAATTCTTTCCCTTTCAGGTCCGCGCGTGGGTATGGGGTGCAATGCAATGAATGCGCAATGTGCAAGTGTTTGTACCAAGTGCCCGTGGTAGGTAGGTATTAATCAGTGAGGGTAACAGTGACAGTTTATCAGGGGAAATAATGGCCTACAGGATACAAGGAGGAAAAATGATGAGTGAGTGACTGAGAAGGCGACGCGGTGTCAGTGAATTGGGTTAGGATGCGTCACGCGACGGAAACACTGCTGCTTTGCTTGCTGTATTGAATGAAAAGGGTTCCGCAATAATGAGCAAGGAAAACGGAAGAGGGGATGCATGCCACCTGCTGCGTTAAGCTTGTATGGGGAATAGTGGTCAATGAGAAGGGACAATGGTGATAGTAGTGACCAGTGGTTGGAAACGCTTGCGCAGGAGGGGCAATGACGGGGAACGAACTCGGATAACTGGGTGTGCTTCTCCGAACCGTTGGGTTAGAACTGTCAAGATAGTATACTTACTCACCTGATAGAGGACAGGAACGGTACTCGTTTCTTTTGTTGCACTAGAGATGATCAACGCGTTAGTAGGAACAACCATAGAGAGAAGATTTCAATCCATACATGGGTATCTTATGGGATGCGTATATATCGAATAGGACAGGACGGAAAGGAGACCATCAAGGGCATGTGCGTGTCTAACTCACCTGAGTAACAGTACTGATTTGTGCTTCTTTGTTGTACCACTAGAAGATAGATATCAATCGTGTTAGCAGGAAGCACAAGAGGAACCCGACTATGTAGGTATGTTAGGTTAACCTATGTTAAGTACATAACATGTGGCAGGCGAGGATCACCTTCGAGGGTTCAGGATTAGATGGGAGTGGTTAGTGTTGCGTTCATGCAATGCGCGCACAAATGCGGGTCTGTAGGGCAGAAGACCCGCGAGGGTGTCAAGAAAATCCATGCGGCATAACCTAACGCGGGTCTGCAGCAGTGCAAAGATGGGGTCCGATCCGGCCGGCCGGGAACACATAGTATCAAGAGTCGTCAATGGGCAAAAAAACACTTACTTACCTGGCAAATAGTAATTGTATTCCTTGTACCGCACCTGACTGGCCGTATTGATGCGTTAGTGAGAAGTCACTGGAGGGGAAGGTCGTCAATGTATGGTACATATGTATGGCTAGAAGCGGTAGAGGTGAAAGAATGGGCTTCAAGTGATGCGGGAACAGTGAATTGGTGCAGTTCCCTGACCCCAGTAGAGGAAATGCATGTAGAGAAAGAAATAACAGGAATGGCTTACCAACAGCGAGGCCTCTGAACGATGGCAATCGTGAGTGATGTTGTGGTGAACGACAAAATGGGGCGGGTGGATAGAAGACAGGAAATAGAAAAGGAAGTGGAATTGGGTAGGGAAAAATAGGATAATGGCCGACCAGGAGCAGCAGGTCTTTGGAAATTAATCAACACCGGTGATCAGAGGAAAACAACAAATAAAGCAGTTACGCGATAACGTTAAAATACGCGACGCAACATCATATATCGTTTGTACCTATGGCAACTAACCTAGAACACTGCAGGTGTTAGAACTGTACAGGTAGGCAAAAACCTGTACCTGCTTGAATTTGAAAGAGGTACAAGTATCTCTCTAGCGCATAAGTGACCTTGAAATATTGGGCATTGATATCCCGTAGTTGCCAACTTGGTAGGAACGTGCCCATGTATGTACCTTGTAGTCAATCTCCTGTGATTCAAAATATCATAGAGTAGCTGTAGTGATTGCATTACATGCTTGGAGGACATAGAATAGAGATCACTGCTCCGGTCTGCATTGATTCCATCAAATTAGGGTGCAGCCTACATCCCATTTACGCACTGCTCCTGGCACCACATTGATACCCCTTCCGTTGCCCAGACTCGATAACTGGAATACTTCTGTAGACAGTGGTCATTACATGAGGCTTCAGGACTTTATCTCAGCAATACAGAACCATTTTGAGAATTTTCATGTTTTCTTCGGTACGCATTGAGAATTGCAAGTGCCGACAGGAGAACATCTGACGTTGAAGTAGGGGTCACGTGACCCACGGCTTCTAGTACCGGCTCACCCCAGTAGCCCTCTTGCCATTTAACTGTGCAATTCTGGCAGTAACATGAGGTAGTAGTATAAAGTATCGATAGAGGTGTGTATAAATGCCAATACGATGGTATACCGGCAGCCAGGTACAGCACGGGCACCCGAGCAGCCAGCCCTCGCATACGTACATTTGAGGGACGGATAAACGATAGTTAGGGTCATAGATACAATGGCACCTGGAATATTCTCAAAGCCCCATCATGCGGTTTTTGTCGTGTCTCTTGATGGATTAATACGCAATGGGGATGTGGGATCATCCGTCTACCCTGTTGTCTCCTTTGTCCCCCTTATTGTTTATTTTTCTCCCGCGACCTAATCATTGGTGGACAGGCAAGAGGCAGTAGACTTCTAAGAGCTGATGGGTCACTAGTGACTAGGATGTCTTTGCCGCTGTCCTAATATTGGCCACGCTTCAAGCAGTAATATATTAATAATGGCCATGAACACAAAAGCGTTCTAGGGAGCACTCAAGATACTGGCAACATCTAATTAGTTTGCGCTTAACCGAAATATTGAGGTTATAGTGTATGACAGGAATGTCTCACGTTTCAATGTGCGTAAATCACAACACGAATACTCTATTTATTAATGATATGCTACATGTAGAGTGGTGCAAGTTGGTGATGGGGTTTGAGCAGCTCACCTAACCACGCAAGTCGTGGTGTCTTCTTTTCGGTATAAACCGGCATGTTGAGTCATAGAAATAGTATGTGATATACGTCTCGAACGACCTGTTCTCTGTGAAGAGGCTGTAAAGGATACGGGGGCGTGCGGATAGAGGAAGGGAGCACGCTCGGAGCTTGGGGCTGCCACGAATGATAGTTGACCAGGCCTCGGTGTATGGATTGTTTACTTGGAGCACATAAGGGATTTACTTGTTTCTGAACCGCTGCCTGGTGCCCTCTGGCCAATCATCCTGGCAGCATTCGGGATAGGAAGACAAAATAACATCAAAAGAGCCTCCACGAAATATCGCCACGAGCGAATAGAAGAGCTGTCTTTAGCGCATCCCTTTTTGTAACATCAACAAACAATAGCGAATGGCTAAGTCCCGGATATCGAGAAATACTTGAGTATTATGGGTTTTGAGTGGCTGATGGTTATATCGAGGCGCATCCCTTACATCCACCGAGTTATCAGAACAGCCCGCGTACAAGCGCGAGGAGGCCCTGTCATCATGCCCGCTTCATATCAATACAATGCTGCCATTCCAACCCCCGTATCACCGTAAGCATTAGTTCCCTACTAATTCTTCTCCTCATTTTCATTTTTGTTTGTGTTCAAGAGTTAACAAAACGTTATGTGCAGGCATGGCTACGGTGAACAATCCATGGTGCACAGTTCGGGCTTCATGGAATTAGACCCCATTCTTGAAGGGGCGTGCGGAAATACCATGCAGGCAATAGAGGAATGCTCCACCTCTGGAGATGAGAACGATGTCATTGAAGACGAGAATAATGTCCCTGGAGACTGGGATAATGCCCCTGAAGACGCGGGCGCCGACGCTGAGGGCGCGGAAATGGGTGTAACTCAAGGCGAATGGGAAGCCGATGACGACGAAAGATACGACGACGATAAACTCGTAAAATGGGGAAGCCACATACTCGAGAGACGTAGACGCTCTGTCCCTGGCTCCATATATGATATGGAAGTTGAGCTACGGCTGCCCTTTCACATGGAAAAAATTGCTACTCAAGGAGAGATGGACGAAGGAATCAGATATGAAGGAGCCAGTGTAAAGACACGTCGCAGATCATTGGTGCCGGGATAACTGCTGTGATAACCTATGGGTTCTCGGATTGGGCAGAGCCAAGGCGTGCGTAGAGTCGCTGAAGTGGAAAGCGACGTAGAGTTCGACAACAGCCGGGTCAGCGACGAAGTTTATGTGAAGAGTCGAAAAGTTATCTCTCCCATACTACCGATTCATTAAAGGAGATGTCGCATGTGGCCACCTTATTGAAAGACCAAAAACGCGGCCGGGGGCGCAGGCGCCAAAAGGTATCTGCTACTTTCACCAAAGCCAAGGTGATAATTGATCTCATGTCCCCAGGGATTTGGAAGGCAGGTTTAAGGAGAATCACGTTACGGAAGCCTACAACTGGGTTAGGGAGGAGCGGGAGAAGCGCGGGATATGGAGGCGGAAATGGGACGGTGAACGTTTCCCTCGGGGCTATAGATACATCAGGAAGCCTTGGATCGTGTCATCCGAGAGGAAATGGCTACGGGAACCATAAGCGCTTCAAGAAGGCGACTAGAGAGCGTTTAGCCGAGTCTCACTCACCAGTTCCTAGTATATCGGCTGCTGAGGAAGATGCTGAAGAGGCGCTTAACAGAGAGATGTCGCGCGTCTCGACGTCAGACGACTCAGACCTGAACTAGGATGTATAAGTCTCCTCTCCAGCGCTCAGAATCCGCAAATGGTACGACTATCCCTATATAAGGACTTACGTAGACACAGGAAATACGTTTCACAGAGAAACCTCCCTTTCTTGTGCAATGGCAATGTCATCAGCAGAATCTCCGGCCTTGTGAACGTGACAACGACCTGGAATGCAGCCAGCATAAATATAAGCTCCCATTTGTCACGGAAAGAAACGATACCATTAACTCCGTGCTTACATTAGCACTGTATATACGTAGTAAGTACCAGTTACCTACTTTTGTTCTCGTTCTATCATAGATGTTCTTGTGAAAAATCATGTAATGGAGTGTACACTTTTGTCTTGAGACTTACAATGGAGGTTCGTCATACTGTGTTCGTAGGAAAAGACTTTATTATATAGTCCGCTATAAGTGGTGTCGGGCGCACACACTACGCACCAAATACCGATCTAACTGCTTGGAGCTCGTGGAAGTAGAGAGAAGATACGAGGATCCCTAGCCCTGGTTTATATTTGGATGCGGTTCTCTGCTCTCTCGACTCGCAACTCCATATTGTGCCAAGTGTGGTAACCCCCCAGTTCGAACCGCTCTGTAACTTTCTCTCCATTTCTTTGTACGGCGAAGGATACAGTTTCGCCCCACTGTAGCCTCGGTAGATTTTTGATTTTGGGACGGTTTGTTACATATAAGCCAGCATATATGTCGAAAGCTGACTTATTGGTATCCGTGGCGGCAATCCATACCTGTGGTGCTTCCTCTCTCATCCGCGCCCATCCCCATTTTCTTCTTACCCACACCTGTTGATTAAGATTGGTTACGTGGATAGCAAAGCACTTCCCATCTTCCCGAGAGAAGCATAGGACGACTGCCGACTGTTCTCTCAAAATGTAAGTAACCTGGTTTTCCCCGTAAGACAGTGATGATACTGGGGGATAAAAGCTCTGTAGAGTAAACCCGCCGGCCGTTGTGATCATCCCCCTTGGTTCGCCTCTAAGCTTTAATGTCTTATCTTGGCGCCGGCGCTTGAAGTCGTTCGGAGTCTCATTAATGTTTCCAAGGCGGATGACTTCGTTTTTTATTTGCCTCCTGTGTAGTAACAGGCAAGATAGTGAGTGACTGATGTCCAACGAAAGTGGCGGGCATCCATTGAAGCGGTAGAAAACACGATCTCTTTCGTCATGAACCAAGAGCACCCCGTAGAACAGCCCAAAGGAATGACTGCGTTTCAAAATTGCGAAATAAATATTGTTCTGCCGGTCAAGATGAATTAAGGGTAGCTCCATATCTATACCGTGATTGGATATCATCCAAGGGGATCGTGATTGATTGAAGAAGAGATGGTCATCGGGATACGTCTCGTGGAAATTCTCGGAATGCTCTGGGTTATCTTTCTGGCGATGAGGGAAGTAATGTCGTTTCCGTCTCGTATGAAGTGGTTGCAAGAGTGTTATTCTATAGTTCTGAAACCGGATCGGACTATCCGCAAGAGGGGTCGTAATTACGCTTTCTTCTTCCCTCCAGTCGTTGCGCCGGACAAGTGTCGACAGTCCGCACCAGGCCAGGATACTCAAGTCGTCCTTTTGTCTTATATACTCCGTTTGCAATCTTGAGAACGCTTTTGCTCCTTCGCCATAGAGTAGCGGCATATTGATATCCAGCAAACCAAGTAAGCAGTACGCCATGTCTTCTGGCCTGGTGGTCACCCTACGTGATGCCCACGAGAATATCTCAGCAACCGGAATCCTGGAAAGATCAACGTCGTTTATTAGGACCGCCAACGATATTCCTGTAATATCTTTGAGTAATTCAACATCGAATGGGTTGTGAGGAGAGATGGGAAGAGAGATGAGCGCCGAACGCAGCCCACGATTCTTCTGGACATGATCTATGCACCCCCACTCAGAGTCAAAGAACTCTAAGTAACGTGGCGCTATTAATTCTTGGAGCGTCCATCCGCGAGTAAACCATCTGCTTCTTCGAAAAGCCGAGCCATCCAAGGATGGTAGAATGTCTCCCGGGGGCACGTCCACCAGGTAAGCGTAGCAAACCACAGCCTGCTTATACCAGTTGTACATGGAATTGATGGCCTCGGACAGCTCCGCGCTGCTTCTCTTGTCGATACAACACGTGTCGACCCATACGTAGTCGACCCCTTGTTCGACTGCTCGGCGGCAACATCCTTCGATCTTAGCATAGCCTAGCTTCTGCTTGTGCGCCGGGGTCGATAGATCCTGGAATAACACCTCGTCGCTGGAGCAACAAAGATTAGTAACTTCTAGGGCAAATCATATGGCTCAAAGGAGGGAGGGGCTTGAAAAACAACTCACGCTCCCCAGGTGTGAGATAGAATTGCATAGCGTGGCACCTTGACACCCTCGAACGTCTCCAGAGCCCTTGTATAAACGTTGAGCAGATGCATCGCGCGGAAGCTACTTTTCGTAGATGCGTGCGATAGTGGGTAGGATATTCCGCAACTGGATGGTAATGACGGAGGACATGCTGAGCCGGCTTATGGCACATTCCAGACTCAGCTGTCTAATCTTTACCCCGCGCAGCCTGATCGAGGTAAAGGGTACAAGAAAGCCTTGCGACTGGAAAAAGCCTACCCTTCTTTTCGGCAACTCATCGAACATTTAAGCGACGCAGATCACCTTTAGCTATACGAATATTATTGTAACGGTATCCGTAGGCATACCTAAACCAGGTGTTACGTCACCAGCGTGGCAGAATTCATACATGGAAGGAAAAAGGCAAGCCAGAAGGAAGCAATTCACATCTAGGTAATTGATCGTAGCTCGCTAAATACATGTAGATAACCAATCACCGTAAGCCGCATGCCGACTGGATTCACGATCCTTTTGAACTATTCTAATGTGATGGCAAACCGGAAAACATCCATGCATGAGTTCTGACGTTTGGGTGTTAAGCTCTCCTACCTACCTGCATCACACATCTATCCGCTGCTGTTACGGTTCGAGACTTTCCCCTATTGTTTGTTTCGGTTTTTTTCTTTCTAATCACAAGCAATAGTAGCCTTTAATAGTACCTAAGTTAGGTAGGTAGTTCGAACACTTTATTTTATTTTTTTCTGTAACCTAATTTAACACCGACGCTTCCTTCCAACAGGCTCCCGTTTGTTGCTCAAGTTCCTTGCCCCCTTAAACATGGGTCGGGACGAAACTCAAAATTCGTTCAATACACACTTGGCTCCCCAATATAAAAGATGAAGCCCATTTAATTAATAATAAACCTCATCGTTTCGTGCCAAGACCCTTGCTCTCTGGGTATAGAAAGATACAATATGATACCCGTAATACCATGCACCGACCATATTTTTGAACAAAATAAATCAACACACCGCCCTCCCCTTTCTAGCCTCCAACCATTCCCAAGGCAGGGGTATAGCTTGTTGGGAGAAACTACAAAAAGCGCCGGCCAACCTCACAAGGAACTCTACCAAGCATTTAGCCAGCACTAGGCAGCAGCCGTTGCCGATGGCCGATTCTTCTTCACCGGCTTAACCTTGGACGCAGTAGCATTCTTCTTGCCCGCATCGTTTGGTTGCGTCTTTTGAGAGAAGTCTTTCCACTTCCGCCAGCCGTCAAAATCGATCAGAGCTTGCATACACCCCCATTCTTTTACCTTTCGCTGTAACCAGTCAAAGTTGACAGGCTAGAACATGACGAGGTTAGCATTCCGGTCTATACAAGAGTGATGGCAGAATTGTACAGTAGGAATTGGATCTAATAAACTTACTTTCGTTAGGAAATCATTGCATCCCGCTGCCAAGGCCTCGTGTCTGTCACTCTGTAGCGAGCTGGCCGTCAACGCGACGATAATGACGGGGCTCTTGAACATTTCGGTATTCGCCAGTTTGTCTTCCTCGGCGGGTTCTGGGAGGACTTCGTCGGGAGGGCTGCTAGCCGACGAGGAGAAGACGCCGATCGAGTTCACCTTTTCAATCCTTCGAATCTCACGCGTTGCTTCCAGACCGTTCATGATGGGGAGCTGAATATCCATTAGGACCAAGTGGAAGCCGCCGGCGCGCCACTTATCCACGGCTTCTCTCCCGTTTACGGCTGTCTGCCAGCGGACTTTCAGCCTCTTGACGAAGGCCTCAAGAAGTCGAAGGTTGATCATGTTGTCTTCGACGATGAGGATGTTAATAGGCGGTACGGCGGTGTCTAGCAGGCCAGACGGCAGCGACGGCGTCTCGATAGCTCTTCTCGTCTTCTTCATGGCTCGGTTGGAGGGTCGTGGGGACGAAACGCGTGGGGGAGGAGTAACAATACGTTCGGCCGCCGGCGGGGTTGGAATCGGGGGTGCTTGGGGTGCGTGATTGGATTGGTCTGAAGATGCGCCTGAATGAGTCCTTGATCGCACTGGTCTGGAGTGCTTGTGCGTACCGGTTGCTGCGGCCCCCGTCTGGGAAACATGGCTATTCGCGACCGTGGATCCGGGCGAGGCCGTGTGCATTCTTTGCATATTGGGGCGGTTGAGGGCCAAGCGTCTTGTGCTGCCTGGGGAAGGGAGCGGCGGGAGCTGACTCCCGCCTACGATACTCATGGAAGGGGGGAAGTGAAGGTTGTGTTGTCCATTCACAAGTGCTGCCGAAGCTGAGTGGTGTGAATGAGCATGGGTGGGAGGCGGATACGGTGGGAAGTAGTCGGTCCCGGACTCGTGCGGCCGGTCGTCGGCATAGTATCTTGGGTTTGGCGAGGCCTTGGGGGTTCTGCGCGAGGGTATGTCGATGAGTAGAGCGTCGTCGACGCTCTGGCCGCCGGGATAGTAAGAATCGAGAACTTTGCACATGGGCTCGTCCGGCTGCAAGAGCCTGCTTGTCTGCTGTTCTCGGTTACATATCCGCAAAGTCAGGTCTGGGGCATCATAGAGACGGCCTAGAGAATTGGTATATTTGCGGAGAATTAGTTCGCGAACATCGTCAACAAGATCATCTTCGCTTATAGTAATCAGCGTCGCCGATGCCAAGGGTCGTTTGACCCATATCTTTCTGGTGACCATGGCTGATAAGGGAGGCTGTTGGTCGGGATCAACAGCATCTAATTCGAAACCGTCTGCATGGCCGTGAAGGAGAGCCTTGAAGAGATGGGTCTGGTTCGCTGGGAACAGGCTCTGTTTCCTATAGGGTGCGAGAGGACGTGAGAAGGGGGATGGCGGCAATGGCGGCCGGGTGGAGAGAAGCGTTGAAATCGCTGGCGGCGTGAGTAAGGAGGGACTGCGGAGCTGATCGTCGATGTCTGTGACGGTGTTGTCTCGCGTGTGGTCGGTGTTGGTGTTGACGAAGGCGGGTCGAGACTCGGACGAGGCGAACTGGGCTGCCGGGACTGCTTGGACGTCTTGGATGTCTTGGTCGTCTTCAAGTCCGGGGCTGGCTGAAACTGCTGAGACTGCCGAGGGTGGAGTGGCAGGATGCTCGTGAATGCTAGGGAGTGAATTGACGGTGGCGGCGCCTGTGGATGAAGAGGTAATGACGACCGGGCTAGAGCTAGTAGTGGGAATGGTGGGGTGGTCGGTGGTCAGAATGTCAGTTCCAGTGGTAGAAGAAGGTGAGTGTGAATTGTCGGCAGCAATGTTTTGTAGATCGTTTCCTGAATCGGTGGTAGCGTTAGAGTTGGATGTTGGCCCTGGATCGGGTTGGCCCAGCTTCTGTAGTGGATGTAGTGGACTTGTTTCTTCGGCCTGGAGGATTGATTGTGGAGCGGTCTTGGATTTGGTTGTGGTACTTGTAGTGCTAGGGCGCGGTTCTGCTGGAGCTACTACTGCTGGAGCTATGGGAGCTGGAGTCGGAGCTGGAGCCGGAGCTGGAACCGGAGCTGGATCTGGAGCTTGAGCTTGAACTTGAGCTTCTTCTCGTTCTAGACTTGGCAGATTAGGAAAATGATGGGCTTTGTGTGTTTGGGCCTGAACGTGATCATCGTCATCCTTTTGCTGGCGTGTCTGGCTATTCTGACTGTTCCGGCTGTTCTTCGAGTTCTGATCGTCTCGACCGGACTCATTTAACGGCCTCTCTACCACACGAGCAGGGGCTTTGCTGGGAGTCTGCGACCTTTCCGCCTTGGGATCACCAGGCTCATCTGATTCATCATGCCCAGGTTGTGTATTAGTGCTGGCACTCGAAGCACAATCTCGCCCAAAGCTGTTCTTACTAGGGGATGCGATAAACGGCTTGCTGTCTCTCCGAAGAAGCGTGGCTTTGAGACGGGCCTTCAGGTTGCCCATAGCGAGAATTGAGGTATGCAGGTATGCAGGTCATCAGAATTGCTAGTTTAGTAACGTCAACCCTGGACTTTCGCCTGTTGCAAGTTATAGACGAGTAGACGCTTCAAACTAACGTAGGAAACAGGTCGACAGCGATGCCTGATAAAACTGATCGAGAGAAAAGTGTTGTGATATAGGTAGGAAAGTGATGAATAAATTAGTTAATTAATTAACTAGGTCTCTTGCCAGAGTTTGGATTTAGGAGAGCTTCATCTATTCGCTCTATTTGCATCCATGGCTACTAGTATAAGCAGTGTACTATAGGCAGTGCGGCCTGGGGTTGCTGGGGTTGCAGGAGGATATCCGCCACTCCACCATATCCGGTATGGTAGGTAGGTGTGGTAGGTATGAACCGTCGTATGGTGGTGGTGCAAAGTCATAAGTCAAAAGGAACGAAGCAAATAATGCCTGCTACGAGTTATCCCGTCAACTCTCCACAGCAATCTCCCTTGCCTCACTCTATGCTTCGACACTGCTATGATAGCTGCTAGGTACCTACAGAGCAGAGTATAATGAGAAGCCGCGTTCGCTTGCCTTCCACGCTTCCAGTCTGAACTAGTGTTAAGGTTACTGCTATACAGAATTCCGCGTCTGTGGCGTTCCTAATCTCTTGGGAGGGTTATTAGGAAGCTGGGCGTGCATGAGAGATCGTGATCACTGGCGCATACTCATAGTACAGAAAGTAGGAGGTATGGTGGGACTGTACAATAGAAACAGAAGTTAGTAATAGCGCCGCGTTAAACTGGGGTCACCTAGTTGCAGCTACAGCATCCATCATACATGTGATAGGAATACCTCTAATACCTGCCTAGGTGTGGTTGGCATATATGCTGCACTATACCCAGCCACAGCATACTTAGTACTACCTTACTGTGCCCTCCACTAAACACCTGTATGAGAAATATTAGGTATCTGAGGTCCTCCGATTTGGAATGAAGGTATGAAATGTTCCAAGAAGAACCTGGCAACCCTATTTACCTACCTGGTCTATTTATCTGATATTGCACTGTAAATCGACTGTTGCAGAGAGGGAAGTAAACCATGCCAAATCTCTTGGTGAACCCTGCGACATTGGGTACAGTGGTGTTTATCGTATGCAGTGGGCATGGTCGTGAGGGCTCCGTCCAATGTGAGTTACCAACCGTTAGCGGTCTGCATGTAAACCTCAAGGAGGTATGGAGGCAAGTAGGGAACAGATATAGGTATTTCATCTTTAGTAAGTATCTACCTTGAATTTTCAAGTGGAAAGAACATCTTAATAAGAATTGTAGAAACTGCCGACAATCACCTTCAGCTCACCAATCTTTTTAGAGAGCATCAACTCTCTCTCGTACTCGAACAAAACTCCCATGAGTTACCTAAGTAGGTACCTCCTAAGGTACATACGGTCTTATTGGTTAAAAGTGACCTACATTACCTGGTAAGGTAGGTGCCTACCATAGCAGTACTGTATATAGAACCTGGGATGGGATCGTCGATCGGCCTAGCACGCATCTACCTCTATGTACTGTATACTGTATACTCTATACTGGAGTACTTAGAGGCTGGGGGCACCTACGAGGGCTTCTACATGTGGGCACGGCCCACCTGCAAAGAGCTATCTACCTATGTGTGTAAATAAAGACGTATGTACCTAAGTTGTACCTACGGTAATATCAGCAGGCAAGGTAAACACCTTGGTACAACCTAAACGGCCTACCAGAGGTGCTCCACTTCCAGTGGCCATTCTATGTAGCCCGCCCGACAAATCATTAATCCGTAGCCGACACCAACTGCAGATTTCCAGCTAGAGACACTCAGGTTCCGCACCTCGAAAAAAAAAAAAAAAAGTCCTATATAAACACAACTTTCGGAGCAACCCTTTTGTTCTTATTTCCTTCGATTTTCTTTCCTTGCCTCGGGGGTCGTGAGGTCGTCGCAATGCCACCGCGAGTACCAATACCGGCCACCGCTGCCGCTCCCTCTCTAATACGGACGAGTGCCAACGCAACGTGCTGTCTAGCACAGACGAAGCCATCTCAAGTCTCTGTCGCCGCCAAGTTCTCGACTACGGCAAGCAGCTCGTTTCGGATCAAGTACACCAAAGCCCGTCGCCAATTTTTCGAATGGTTGGACAACGAGGGGCAACAGCATCGGCATCATAATACACCCGGCCCTAACTATCTCACCCGCTTCGGCGAAGAGCGGAATGTTTCCCGTCCGTTTCGATTTAACCCGCATTTCATTAGCACCCGGGTGCTCAGCGAGGAATCACGCGAGTTGATATGGAGAAAGGTTATGCGACAGGGCGAGACCATTAAGGCCGTCTCTGCCGAGTATGGTATCGATATACGGAGAGTGGCTGCTGTCGTCCGATTAAAGGAAGTCGAGAAGGATTGGCTGGCCAAGGTGAGTCCATTTCCAGCCAGCTTCTCCCCTCTCTCTAGCCCCCTTGTCGGTTTTGATATGATGATTACAACAAACCAATTCGATAAGTCTTTAAGACAACTACATGGTTACAAACTGCTGTTGCGAGCCTCTCTGATCCAACAACCAACCGCCTTTCTTCTATGCCGCCATTTTGACTGGGGTATCTTGCGCTAACAAGTATTCGTCAAATAGGGCAAACGGCTCGTCGCAAAGCCATATGCAAAGGCCGTATTAGACATGCTTCCCATATGGAGACTTAATGAAGAGTCGTCAGGCACGCCATTCGAGCCCATCAATGAGTTGCATGTGCATCCATATACCATGCAGCAAATCTTCTGGCCAACGTCCGAGTCCCGGCATTTCACAAGAGAAGATGCCTCTGCGGCCTTCCATCCAAAGTTGCTCTCTGCCGACAAGCGAATACCGCACCCGGAGCTCGTACAGATGGAGAAAGACATCCTGAATGGTCGTCCGGTCTGGGATGCATCTGAGCGGTTCAAGCAAGCCGCCATGGAGTCTGAGAGAGCCGCAGCCGAGAAACAAGCTGCCAAGGCCGAACTGGAGGAGAAGATGACTGCCCGTGTCGATACGGGACGGTTCGAATTCCGCTTTAAGCAGTATAACTCAGACAATGTGGGCCCTAAGGGTAAATCCCGCAGCGCCGTGGGCTGGCGCTATGGTGCGCCACTCGACGATCGCGCCAAGGGCCACCAGATCAAGATTCCTACCTCTGTGCCATAACGTGGTCAGGGAAGCACGTGCCGCTAGTACTTCTTATGTATCAATAGTGTACTATCAGGTTGGGCAGAAGCAGTTGGCAGAAATGAAGTACTGCGTCGCAGTTCCCTGTAAAACCTTAGAAATGACGGAATTGGCCGGTAATGGGCCGCGCATATGTATATGTTTATATCTATCTATTGTATTTTGAGCCTGATATGTATAATCACTCGCACAAATATATATACCCTTTCCATTCATCAAGTCACGTTTTGACGGTCTCGTCGCAATGCATATGCAAAATGTCAACCGTGTGCCGTCAAAGCATGAGCTTGGCGTGTTCTCGCCACTGAATTGCCTCATCCTCATCACTTTCGGTAATCAGGTTCTTTCTTAGCTGCGCAATGCCCTCGGGCGTAAGAATCCCTAACTTCAGGACGCATTGCTCAACTGACCCATACTGCTCGCGGATGTGCGCTAATGTTCCAAGCATCGCCTCTTTCCTGGAACATATGTGATGTTAGCAACCTCAACTTCATATGTTGGGTAGTTCATGCATGTGGGAAAGACGACAAGTAGGAACGAGATGGTCACTGGCCGGAGAGAGCGAGTAGACAAGTAAATAGTAAAGAACAATCATAGTCGTATTTCGCACCACGACCCTTCGACCATCACGTCTTGTGTGGGCTTTCGTTCCCTGGGTCACTTGGACTCATGAGGTCTGTCAGCTGTCGACATGAAGGGACCCTGAGTGGCATGCCGCGTCGCATCATGTTAGGCTGCAGAGATTCCTCCTTTACTGTAGCTTCAGCGCTTTTCTGCTCTCCGTACCCGGTCCTATCTCACGGACCCCAATGTAGGGGCCGACTTTATAAATGTCTCAAGCATGGATGCACCTTCTAGTGGGACACGAGACTAATCGCCCCCAAGCCAAGAAACACTCTATTCTGGCTTTGCATATACGAGAGGGCTGAGTGGCCGGACGGGAGGCGGAGAGATTTGCCGTTGAAAAAACGAAGGTGAAAATAGGTCAAATGATCCAGAGTGTAGGGTAAGAGCAGATTTAAAAAAGGGACAAAACGTACCGGGCGCTGATCATCCGCCTTGCCCCCGCGGCATCAATGCCGATCTTTGGGTTGCTCGAGACATGCCTCTCGAGCTCTTCGAGACGCGATCGTAAGCCGATCTGAGTCAGGCTTCATCCGCGGAGGAACACAGCGCATTAGCGGCCTTGCATGTTTCGGGTTACTTGAACGCATGGGAATTGCAACAGGGACGTCCCATAGGGACATGGAATACGCAGCGAATCGGTGGGTGGCTTACCTGTACTCATGAACGACAGCCTCGTCCGGGACTCCGCATAAACTTAGCGCCAACGCAACAATAACTCCTGTACGGTCCTTCCCTGCTGTGCAATGAACAAGGCACGGTGATGGGACCGACTGGGGGGCCTCGGTTGATGTTGAGGCCAAATGGCCCAGAATCGTTTTGAAAGGCTGAAACGCGTTTGCGGGGTCTGTAGCGGCCTTTAAAATATCTTTGTATGCTTCAATGAAGCCCTAGTGTCCGATTAGCATCTAGCACGTAATAGACCAAGCGACTGATAAGTTCACAATAAACAAACGCCATTCGACGAATAAACTAACAGAAAATGGCTTCATGCAGCCTAGGAATCGACATATAAGAGAAGCAAATCTCAACTTTCTTAGAGGCGAATAGCAATGCCAGGAACATATGATGGATTGCCACCGGGCTCCCAATCAAGACATAAAGTCATGTATGCAGTCATCTAAGCAACCCGGCAATACCACGTTTTCCAGGATTAGGAGGATAATTGGAAGGTAGGAAAATATGTATCTCGGAGTGCCCGAAAGTCTCTGCGTGCCGGATCTGCATCCAGGCAAGATAGAATCCTACCTAGACTCATCGGGGCAGGCTTTGCTCACTCTAGTAGTACCCTTTATAGTACTCTGGATCCCTATCGTTACCGTGTCGTTCATTATTGGTTGATCCGAGACGTAGTGGAAGTCATCGTTCCATTTGTAACGGGTATTTTAAGGGGGTCCGAAGTACCATACATGGGCGAGACGCATCCGTAGGAAGTCCCATGCATTTCCTAACGGCTCTGGCCATGACTGGCCCCGGAGACTGGTGTCCTTTATGTAGCCCTGGGCACAACAGATATGCATGTACATCTACTCGAGAAAAAGGAAAGGAAAAAGAAGAAAATTTTGAAGTAGCACAGACGCAGGGGTAGCCCATACCTGATCACTTTCTGAAGCGTAATTCTTATACCGTAGGGCTAAAGCCTCGGGGGAGTAATCCTGGTCCAGGAAGACTGGGACAAACTTGCGCTCCGATCCCTCCCACTCCCGGATAGGAAAGCCGTGATCAGTGTTATACCCACGGGATATCTCGACGGCAGAACGTAGATCATAAACAAGCCTTATGCCAAGCTGCTGACTCAGATGCGCAGCCTCGGCGTCAGTCAGTTTCGATGGCTCTGACGACCTGAACAAAATACCACGCTTAATCATCTTGATCTTCCTCTTTCCTCCCGAAGAAGCAGGACTAAACGAGTCAGAAGACACCTCGTAACCTCCAGCATCCCTAAAGTTAGGGAGCCCAGGTATAGAGATGAAAGGTGGGTTCGGCAGGGAGCCCATTGCAGATCCGAGGTCATCCGTTGCTGTCATTGCTTTACTACCGCTGATTCATCAGCTTCATTCTGCCTCTCTGACTGGCTGGTAGATGATAACTTGGCCGTCCATCAACCCCCACTGAGCATGGCCAGTGCAGGACAGCAGTAGACCGGTTGTTCAACTCCATATAGCCCTCTTGGCGCTTACGTTAGGAGCATAGAGTAGGTGGTAGAGCGATGTGACTTACGATTTTCGAGAGGCTGTAAGATAGCTCTAAACCGACCGGTCAGTAAAGGTCTCTCCGCACGGCGATATTTCGAGTGAATCCGGTAACAACAAACAGAGCCGAGCCTCCGTGTATATGTAGCGGCCTTGGTAGAAAATAGGCTTGTTGCCGAGGCCGAGACTAAATGCACGTTAGGTATAGATGTAAGGTAAACTGCTATAAGGTACCTACCTACCTTCGTTCCACCTACCCGGAAGGTACCCGCCCAGACGCACCTCGTTGCTGTGGAGCTACTTACCTCAGCTCGCCCGTGATAGGCTATTATTGGGTTTACGCAATATAATATGCTTTACTATGTATGTACAGAATAGAACTATGTACATATGCACCTTATTGCTTGTTCCCCTGGCGGCACATTCTTACTGGGTGAACGCACGGAAGGGGTCCATACTTTTGCAGCGGGTACATACAATTTGTGTTTTCTTTTTCAGTAGACGCTAGAGTGCAATACATGTTCTGCAAAACGCATCACGATCGTCTTATTGCATCTAAACCTCGCTCCTTAGACTTGGACTGAATGACACGCATAATCGCTAGCAGAGCAGACCTGACTAAGCATGGCTGACATGCATATCACCTTCGGCACCGATGGACCAGTCGGTTAGGCCGTCATAACTTTATACCGCTGGAATTTTGTCTCTGCTGACCTTGTCTCGAGCACCTCTTTTCTTGGCCCTTAGGTGGAAGAAGAGTCGAGGAGACGACGTTGGGGGCTATTACTATGTAGTCATCCCCCCTCCCACGCTTACTTTACGCTTTGACTTTCCGACTTGTTATCATCGTTGCTGTTGGGGCCTTGTCCTTTGATAGCGGAGAAAGCAAAGGGTAAATTTGGGAAAATGCGAAGAAGAATCCAACGGTAGTACAACATAGCATTCTACTTTCCAATCACCCTCTGCAATCTATAATGACCTCGCGAAGATACCAGGTTAGGTATGCAGGTAAGGCTCCCTCAATTTGCAGCTATAGCGCTATGGCAGGTACCCGCATACTGTATACTTCTTAAAACACGTCAGCTGCATATCTCCATAAGGTAATGTACATAACAAGCCAGCTTTCCGTAGTCGGTACATCCCACAGAGCCTCAAACAACCCCGCACTATCGTCCTCTGCCATTGACAGTTGACAAGAAGCGTTCGAACTACCTAGGTACGACGTGAATTTTATGGAGAGCAAGTAGCATAGGTAGTTGGGTATGTTGCACTGTGTCAATACACGGACAAAGACCGATTCTATGAAAATATCTTTTGCAGCGGCCGCCACGACCACCCCTGGCTGTATTGGTACATATGGCATCGCTACCGAATGCAGGTATGTTCAGGAGGGTAATCTAAGCTAGGTAGGCCGTCACTGGGCGGCCCAACAGAGACAGTAAACCCGCTAACCTTACACACTGCCCTTGTCAGGGAAGCCGCGGATGGACGGCGAAGATGTTGGTTTTGGTTTGTGTCTGAACCCGAATACCATTTAGACCCGCTCAAGATCGTCTCACCACCACCGGGAAGATCTGGAGGATGGTGGATATTTTCAGATACCAGCTGTTTTACCCTGTAATTCAAGCTGTAGCTGAAAATAACTGCGTCCGTGTACAGATGATCAACCGAACTACCCTACCTCAACATCCTTCTTTCTCGTCGGGCAGTGGGCTGTCTAGAAGTACCCAGGTGGGTTGGACGGGGCTGGTTAATGCAGGTCGCGTTCGCGGGCCAGTCCCGGAAACGCTGTGTCTTGCGAGCAACAACAGCCTTATGTTGCCTTACGAATACCGACACAACATCTTGGCACTCCTATTTCCAACAGGTCTCAACTGGGTGAGACTCGTGTTTACTTTTTGGACCCAACGGCAGTGGATGATCTCGATATATATCCTCGTCCAGCGGGGAGGTGCAGAAGCAAGCGTGGTATGTATCACCATGAGAACTCAAGCACCGCTTTGCTCACCGATCTCTCGTTGTCATCAAAATCAGGCAGCCAAGGCGTCTACAAGGCAAATAATGATACGTGGCAAGGCAACGAATGGGATCCAATCCATTTAGATTGTCCGAAGAGTACGACTGCGACTACCATGCTGCCAGCTCCTGATTGGCAATCGAACATGGAAAATGATTTCTTTACAAGGTCTTTTATTTGGTGAATTTCTTAATTGGTTCACATTTGTCCTATCTCGGAACTCGAACTCTCCCAACCCATGAACTCACCCTACCTATTTCCTTCTTTCTCAAGCTCGTGCCTCTTCGTCACATTCATTTCGCAACCCTTTCCACTTTGAGATTTTTCCCTTTCCTTTTCAGGGGCCCGTTGCTCGCCCAACCGCCAAAGTCCAACTAAAACCCTGTGGTGCGGTTCACCCTAAAATTTTTTTAATTTTTATTCTTCTTCCTCTCTCACGTTTTCTTCTCGTACGGTTCACTGCCCGCTACGCCCCCCATCTCCTGAGACGCCTATTAACCAACCGGATAAGACGCCAATGCAGTTAATAACACATACGAGGCGGTGTCACTTACCGCAACTTGCAAACAGCCCCCAGGCTTTTTGGGAGACGGGGCTCCCAGGCAGACCGAAGAGGGCGTATGTACAAGCGTACTGAGGAGGGAGAGACATGGGGTGGGTGAGAAGGGTGGCGAAGACCTTGACCTTAGATTGTTGCAAGTTTCCGTGAATATCTCCTTTCTATCTTTCGTGTACACGAACGAACGTGACTTGTCTGCTTGTCCGCTTGTCCGCCAGCCCCCGTCACCGCCTTTATGCCTCATCTACTCTTTTCCTTATAGGCTTCCTCTCCGCGCCGAGCCACTCTTCTAGAAGCACGTGAATCCTTTAGCCTACCATCACCACGATCGCCGTCGTCACCATCAATGCCTGTCCCGTCCTCAGCCATCCTGAGTGAGCCTTGGTCTTGGCGGGTCGTTGACCGACACCCCGTTTCCTTTTTGCCTTTCAGTTGCGTAGCTAATTAATGAACAACCTAATATCTCGGCCGATTGCAACGCGAAGAGCTAAGTGTACACTAGTGTGTGCAACACCCTCTCCCTCTCTCCCTCACACACACACACACACACACATACACATATATGCTCAGCCCCTCCCCAAGGCTCATCTTGTTGAGAGATACATAGATGGCTGTTGGGAGGTTAGTTAGGTTGTTTTGCCTTGATAATATAAATCATACCGAATCATACTCGAGTGACATTACCGCCTCCTTTTGTACATGTATGTCAGCACCAGGTCGTCGTTTCCATCGACTGTGCCTCATTCTCTCCACATGTTTCTGCCCATCCCGCCTGGTCATCCATTAGCTTTTCCTTTCTTTAACGGCCCCCCGGGGAGGAGGAATGAGGACGTAAGCCAAACCAGGCTAACTCTACCCGGAGGATTCTAACTCGCATTGCATCCCGGAGCCTACCAGCGGGCTCCCATCCTACATCACATCACGCAAGGTCCTTTTCTTTTCAAATCCTTCAGACAAGGTTCAGCAACGTGTCGCCTGCATATAACACAGCGAGGTTGACATCTAGGCTATCGACTGAGACTGACCAGTTGGAGATGCTCCGCAACTCCTAGGAAAAACGCCTGAGACGGCATAAGATTGAAGAAAGTCTATCTTAAGTAGGATCTAAAAGTCGTTTGGTCCCGACGCCCTCGTACATGAAAAGTTGGTAGGCAATGAAATGATGATATGAAAATACCGAGCGTGGGCCCGGCCTTCGAGCTGTCTAATGAGTCTTTCCAAGTCCCGCCCATCCTCCTACACTAGTAACACAGTTAACGTTCTTCCCTATCAGCCCCAACACACCCCACCATGAACAAACAATGGCGCGCAAAAGTTCTGTCAGCGTCTTACACCTGTCCCATTCGCCACCTGATCCTCCCGTCTGCTCAGAACTCGTGGAACACTGTCAGCAACGGCCTTATTAGCCCGCAATAATATAGCTGCTTGGTCCGGGTACTCGTGACCGGGGGTGACGCCGAGCTGGTCGACACGTTATTCGGTCTTTGCGCGCTCGTCAGAGGTTTAGCCCGTCGCCCAGACACGGCAACAGCTATCTCGATGGTGGGGGCAGTCCAAACATGAATCATTGAAGATCCACGACAAATTCCCTGCCCCGCACTGACACTATCCACTTATTAGTAAGAAGAATAACATGAAGACAAAGGTTTAAACGTACACACGTCCAGCGCCATCTGGATTTATCAGTCTGAGGGCTCCCCAAAGAGTGCCCGTGGGTTGCTGGCCGGCGTGTTGAAGTGGAAGAGGTGCTCTGAGCACGGGAGCCGCTGCTTTGGCTGCCGCCGGAACCTCTACTACCAGAGCTGTGTTGGTGGGTTCGGTTAGGCATCTTGATAGTGGTCAGGTTGTTGATTAACGAGCACTGAATGTGTTGGCCGGGGAATATTTTGAGTGTGAGTATGTGCGTTTGCGCGCGGCTACCTGTGTGCGGGTCGAGGTCTTTGCGAGAAGATTGGAGAGTGAAGCCTCAGGATGACCCTTATATACAAAATTATTGATATAGCTGTACCAACAGAGGATGGGATTTCTATGACTGGTAGGATGCGACCATATTCTTTCTCCCATCAGAAACATGTCCAATGCCCCTATTCAGCCCAAGGCTTAACTCCTGGGGCTGTGAGGAATGTCTGTCAGTTGTTTAAGAGTCAGATCCTACCGAAATTTCGAAAGGTGAAGGGGGATTGGACAGGACCTGAAGCAGGTCATATTTCACACCCTATGGGCCCTGTGGATATAGGAACAGTCAACGGCCATTGTTGGCCGATACCGTAAAATGCCCGCTGATTCTGCCTTTGACCTGTACTAGTGAGGTAACGGTAGAAATGGTCAAGCCAGGGGTCGGTGTGACAGAACGCTCGGTAACTCGTTCTGTAAATAAGTGGTTCTTTGGGAAGCCGTGGTTGCGATCCCAGACGCGTAACCCATCCGGAATACGTTCAGTTGAAGGTTTCGGTGAGGTTGTATGAATTGATTGATGGGCCAAACGAGCGCAAGGAGGATCGAGAGGCATTGCTCAAAAAACAGATCCACATGAACAAACATGGAATTCCACGTGATCCCGTTTTGTGTTTGGGCGCCGGGGACCTGATTGCTAGAATTACGTGCCAAGCGAGAGAGCCCTACGGCCGGCAGCGTTGCATTCACAAGGCTGCACCAGCGTACATCAGCAGCGAGCCAGTAGCCAAGTGCTTGGTAAAAGAGGTAGAGATAGAGAGAGATGACTGCAGGTCCATGCTGAAAGCTGAAGCCCTGTGTTCCCGACTTCCCTGTTTCCAACGGCCCGACTCTCAGGTAACAAGTCCGCCTAGTTCCAAATGCCACGAAAAATCAGTATCGAGTATCGTAGCCAGTCGCATCGCCACCAGGCAGACAAGGTTGTACCTCTTTGGCTGTGTTAGAGAGCTAGGTGCTTGGTTCCAACGCATCGATGGACCATAGTACGCCGTCCAGTACGCCGTCTAGGGTGTTGGGCACTGTGTGCAAGATGTTGGTGATGTTGGTGTGTCTTGGTCATCATCCCAAAAGGGGGCAGCCAGCCGAGGCCGCCCCCTTTTTCCGAACTGTAGGGTCCACAGCTAGAAGGCCCCTTTTCGACCCTCTTTCTTCCAACACAGCCAAGTCTGTAACAAGAAACCCTCGAATTGGAATATGGTATGACTGAGTCATGATTTTGGCATGCTGAAACCTTCTTCGCAGATCGTGAAGTCGACACCTTACGAAGGTCAATAAAGATAACCGAAAAATTCACCGCGGGGAACCTCACCTAGGGTCCGGCGCCATTATGCTACGCATGCGGCATATCTGCCATTAAGATCCGGAGAACCGAGACGTCTCGCGAAACCAGATGAGGAATGCAGTCCGTAATAACTCGACGGGGCGTTTCACCTTTATATATATCCGCGGGCCAGAGAAACGGCAGATGAGCTTGCTTCTGTATAAAGAATCAGAGCGAGCTTAGAATATAAAATAGGTTGGAGCCCACCACTTATATCGTGCAAGTCCACACCAACGAGAGATATGAGACAGGAATATAATTTGCAGGGGCTCTGCAAAGTCCTCAGCGTCTGACAAGGCTTACCGGGTCCTGAGCAGACAGGACTCATCTCACCGCTGAGCTAGAGGATGGTGAAGTTTGCCTTTAGTAAGACACGGAACGATGTTTCGACCGATAACCTCTTAAAACACCCGGAAGCCGTTTATAACGGGAAGGACTCCATGGATGAGGAAAGGCTCGATCAATAGGGAGCCTACTTTGGCATGGTACTCTTGAGGATCACAATGCGAATCCTTTCGGTGCAACACTCACCTCGCTCCAGGAGTTTCTCCGGAGACGCCAGACCAATTCAGCATGTCTCAGCACCAAGGACCTGGGGATTGTGGGTCGAGTTCAGTTATCGTGATATATTTTAGGAAAGCAAATGTTTGGAAGGCTCGAAAGGTATTGGTAGTCAACGCTCGGTATATATCACGTATCAAAATATTGCACTTCGATGTCACGCGTGGTCCCCGCACTTAGTCGGGGTAATACTGGGCACGACCACCTAGATCTCGGGCGTTGGTCATGTTGCAGAATTGATAGGTTCGTGGGCTAATTGATTCCGAGAGAAGGGAAGCCGACTGCCCTTTGCTAGAGACTTGTGTTTGTACCTCATTCTACTCGGTACTGACCTAGGTTAGGTGCATGCGTGTAGTATGAACACGAGGGTAGCGAACCTAGGTATTGTTTACAATTTGCACCTGGACATACACGACACATAGTTTCAGGTGTTCGGCAGCCGGCAGAGCTAAGAATCATGCCCGACAATACAGATACTTACAGTAGGTACTTAGGTACAGTTTTGATACCTGATAATTGGAATCTGGAACTTTATGAGTTACAGGCTCGGAAGTTTATTTTGGTGCTACACTGAAGGTACCCCATGAATCATTCATATCATATCCAAGATGTTGTACTATATGGTACATATGTAAGTTGAGAATTAACGGCTTCGAAGATTGGTCCAAAGTATCGTGACGTCACATGCTCTGTGCATAGCTAGCGACCTTTCAAATTCGCAACTGCCACGATACCTACTTCCTACCTGCCTCGTAACTCCTTGGCACTAATATCACATGTAGGTTATCACCTTTAGATTAAAAGAAGGCTAGGATCTGTGAATTACGGGAAGGGCACGTATCCTCTTCTCATTGCACCCTGAAACCATATCCAACTTGTCTTAAAAAGCATTCCATAACCCCTTTTTTCTGTTCCAAATCTATTTTTCTACCTCTCCCCGGCCGCTTTGCATACGCAACTAACATCGGCATCTGCTAATTCACATCCGCTGTTCGGCTCCAATATTGATCGCAACGCGATACACAACTTAAGATGGGTGTCCTTGGTATGACACTGAGCTATGTGCTCTTCTCCATATTGCACTTCGTCCAGCTCGTACTCGCCATCGCGGTGATCGGGCTATACGGCACCGACGTCGACCGTGCACATAAGGAGGGCAAGTATACCGACGGGAAATGGGTATGTGGACCACGAACTCCCCGCTTCAAATGCAAGCAAAGCTCAAAACAGGGTTTGATTGTACAGAATGAAGAAGGTCCTGACTAAAGGTATACTTACACACGTCGTTTTCTAGATCTACGCTCTCGTCGTTGCTACGCTATCCGCCGTGACAGCTATCCTCTACTTCATACCTTTCTGCCTCCGGTTCGCCGTCGTGCCAATATGGAGCTTCATTCTGTTCGTGCTCTGGATCGCGCTATTCGGGTTGTTTGGCAGCATGTACATCCATGAGGACCCCGAGGGCAACGCCGATATCGAGCGCATGAAGAACGCCGTCTGGGTGGACTTGGCGAACGCGCTGCTCTGGTTAATCAGCACCAGCGCCTCGGCTGCGTACTGGTGGTTCCATCGGCAACGCCAGACTCGTTTCACCGGCAGGGCCACCATATGATGTACGACTTCGGGGCCGGGTTCGGGCGAGCATAGTAACTATAATTACAATAATGCCTTGTGTCGGCGATAGGAAACTTTCATTCCGTTGTCTTAGGGGTTTTAGAATTTGGTTGGGAGGGTGCGTGCTCAGGCGTTAGGATTGCGACGGGAAATACCATGGGAGCACCATACGCGTAATTTTTTTTGGCTTTTCGTATAGTAATCGTAATCATTATAATAAGTAACAAGCTCAAGGAGATCAGCGACTTATCACATACCGTTACATTGGCGTCCCGTTCCTCAGCGCCCCGTGTCCGCGTCTTTACATGTGACTATATACGAGCTATACGTACACCTAACCTAGACGCATGGTAAGTTTAAAGGGCTCTAAGGCGAATCATAGAGTGTTTGAAAGTGCCAGCCAATCATGATTTGTTCGCACGTTGCCCGAACAGAAGGATTGTGTGGTTTGTTCCTGATGCTGCCGGAAAGATGTCGCCGAAAAGTAAATCGGGTCACTAAGTATGGCAATTGTAGAATCGTATACGCTCTATGGTCAACCGTCTCGCCACACTATCGGCACCTGCATACATAGTGAGGAGGCTTCTGCGGGAGGACAAATAAAGGGCGACACTAGCGGCCTGGCTTCGTAGCTACATTGCATGTAGGTCACTATCTATTCCGCACACAATACACATTGTAAGCGTCATTACATGTACAAAGCTGATGCAAAACTTCCAAGGTTAGAATCAACCTGCCATCCTAGGTATTCACACATTGACATAGAATTTAGCAGGTATACTGCCTTAGCATCGTTTTCTTATTAATAAACATCATAAACATACAAGTTTCGGCGGCACAAGCGGGTTGCCTGACATTCTTTTAGGGGTTTGCTAAACCCCACCAATAACCCCCCCCCACAAGCGTTATCCCCGCCGTCTAACGTTTCCCATCTTTTTTCCTCACTCCACCTACGTCATCCTCTTGTCTTTCAGACATACATACCAATAAAGTAATAGGATGGGGGTTATGGATTGGCTAGGACGGCATTTAAGATGCCAGCTAGTTTACTCCTATCTAGTCGTATTGTAGTCCTTCTATGAAAATGGAGCTGATGGGGATTTAGACAGTACTACATACTAAAGAGGGACTTACTACTAGGCAGAGACGAAGTTGCTTGAAAAGTTTTTTTTTTTTTTTTTTTTTGCTCAGTGAAGGATCTCAGGGCTTCAGCAAATCTCTCATCCCTGGCTCGATAGAAGTATGTATATATGCATGTACCACCGTCGGAACGTGAGG
>Ga0247782_1000287_pt1 | contig 48549 bp, 37 predicted proteins | sample UWRJL019104C5_FD_179928 | JGI IMG/M metagenome (GOLD analysis project Ga0247782, IMG submission 179928) | Plant litter microbial communities from Arlington Agricultural Research Station in Wisconsin, United States - UWRJ-L019-104C-5 | ecosystem: Environmental > Terrestrial > Plant litter >...
AACCAAGTCAGATAGTTTCTGTCTCGTATGGATCGACTAGTCAATTCGTGGAAGCCTTATAGGAAAGGGAAACGGAGCCATGGTGTATACGGCGTTTTCTGTTATCTCAGGTTTTTTTTTTTTTTTGCGCTTTTCTCTTCGTAATCCTGTTTTTAATTCTCGTGCCGTTTTGGTATTCACATAAGAGATCTCGGCGGTCGGCCACTGTGTTTCTTTCCTGCAGTCTTCAATTCTAATGCGAAGATGATTCGTATCTTACTCCTTTTATTGTTCTCCATATCTTATTGCTGGCGCCAGCTAAGAGGCACTGCGTTCTTGTTCTGAGAAGACTAAGGTGAATTATACCCCGTTAGGAGGGCAGCCGGCACGTTTCACGTGACAAGTTATTATGGAGTGAGACCGGGCATAACATTCGTTCCCATAGAAAAATGGTGGAGCACACGCGTCAGACGGAAACTCGGGAGGGTAAAGAAGGACCCGGTAGCAAAGAGGGAAATAGAGATGAAAACAATAGGTGTGCAATATCCTATAGATTTGCCAGCATAATAATAAAACACGTATGATATGCCAGCCAACCCCTTTCCCTTATTTGTATGTTACGGTCATGTCGTTGCAAGTCGCCTTGATGGCCAGCTAGAACAGGGCTTCCTATGTTTCCTACGTCTACTAATAGTACCAAACCTACATAGGTATGTTGGGTGTATAGAGACTATAGAGACTATAGATAATGCATATTAATTCTGGAGTCCTAGACTATAGACGAACGGTTGGTCAACATGTAACCCTACAGTCGACCTGTTCATGTCGTAAGGCGTTTTGAGTCGTCTTTTTTTTTTTTCTTTTTTTTTTTTGATTTGTTTTGTCTTTTACCATTATTTATCCATTAATTTATCGCGTTTTACGACGCGCGCGTGTATTTTTGTTGACCGGTCATTGGGTCTATTGCCTTGTTAGATATAACTTTTTAAGTTAAGTGTTAGTTGGTAGTTAGTAGATAGCAGTACAAGGTTGCTGCGCCTCTATTTAAGGGGGGGGCTGGTAGCCACTGTGTAGTTGTGCCTACCCCCAAGTCCTTTATGTCATCAACATGAGTAAACCAGCAACTACTGCTAGCAGAGGCAGGTAGAACCCTGCATGGGAACGGCCATAGGCCAAGGACCAGAGCATGCGTTGTTTTTAGTTTATAGTCTAAGCTTGCTGAGAAACCTAATAACTCCTCTAACAGCCGTACCCTTTCGTGTACATCTACTCTAACAATGACAGAAGATTATACCTAAGAGCAAGATCCTTTCTCCCAGATATTATATCAATTCCCAATACATGTCTACATTAACCATGATGCTCAACTAAGAGGCCAGAGTAAACCCTCAAATCTAGAGAATCTTCTGGAGAGCCGCGGTGATAGGCCCCAGGATCTGGGCAACGATGTTCTGAATAGCGGTGGTAGTAACTCGTACACTATCAGTCGAGGGGCCCGAAGTACCGGCGATAGCAGCGTTGGCGAATGTGGTGACGGGCGTGACGAAGGGGTTAACAGTAGCGACGACCAACACGAGCTCGGTCTTGACAAGGCTCAAAGTTGCTGCCAATTTCAGTAAGCACGAGTGTTTCTACATAGTTATGAAAGCAAACAATTTCAGCACAACGTACCACTAGGGAGGCGGGCGAGGATGAGGTTGACGGTAACCTCAATCTCAAGCGCAATGTCCCTCACGTTCCCGACGAAGCCGGGAAGGTTTGCAAACTCCTCTTCGGCTAGGGGCAAGACAACGCCGGTGACCAGAGGCACGACAAAGTTGGTGACGCTCGAGATTTCTCCGGCGATGTTTTTTAGGGACGCTTTAAGAGCGGGAGCAGTCGCATCGTTGACAGTGGTTTGGACCAGAGTGTCTGGAGAAAAGCTTAGCTGAGACAGGACGGGGGGGAAGGACAAGAAGGTGGTGAAGCATACTGATGATGGCTACTTGACTGTCAACAATAGATTTAGCGTCAGAAACCTCGCTAATCGCACTGGTCAAGATCTTGGGGTCGCTGCGGACAACTGCGGTCGGAGCGGCAAAAGCCGAGCCGATAGAGAGAACGGTGAGAGCGAAAGTAGTGAACTGCATGTTGACTCTGAGTGTAGAAGAGATAAGTCCTGGGGGAGATGAAGCAATAACCGAAGATTCTCTAAGAATGGGCTTGTTTATATAGGTAAATTTGAATGCCGATAGAGCGGATGAGTTGGGATTTTTTGGTGATAGAGTGAGGGAAACTTCTGAAGTTGAAGTGCTGATCATGTCCGTTATATACACATCTTCCAAAGCTTTCAGACCAGCAAGAGACTCCGCTCAAAGACACGTTCCAGCAATGTCATTCTTCAACTCTAGACTGCGATGACTGTAACACCACCAATAATGTGTTCATCTGCATCATCGAGGCTGAATCTTTCACGATCGAGTTCTTCTTGATACGTGCGCAGTGCACGTGGCTAGCGACTCCCGTAGGTCTAGACAAGTACTCGGTTCCGGAGCGGTCAGGTTGGAGAAGGGCTATTCTGAATCCCGAGGAGACGCGGCTCATCGAACTGAAGGAAAAAGAAAAGCGAGAACAGATGCCTTCTAAGCTTAAGCTCAGCTTGACATCTGCCACAAAGTCTAGATCTATGGTAACACTACACGGCTCCGAATACCGATCGGGACTAACCCTTCCATGCAGTGAAGGAGCACATAATAACATATCTCCTCGCCTCGAAATTTGTAGCACTATTCGTTAAGTGAGATGAACTGAAATAATGAGAGAATTACCAACGTTGTCCCTCTCATTCGGATACAGAATCGTACCAATAGTGCTGAATCGACACCAGATCTACAATGCTGTAGATCTACATCAGATCTGTACCAAACTTATCCAAATCATAATTATGCTTGGGGTTAGATTGGTTAGGCCTCGAACGCTCCAATACACGGCTCCCCCACAAGTTGGAGTGACCTGCAGGTATGCAGGAGACGGATCTTGCCTCCCGCCTCAGCTAGCGCCGGACCAGAGAGATGTGGCTGCAGGCGGCATGCAGCCCGAGATTTCCAGACTACCTCTACGGAGCATTTTCATGTTGGAGATCGGATTTCGCCGGCGCCAGAGAAACCCGACAGGATTTTATAATGTCGCCAAAATATTTATAGCTACCACATTGTTCTAGATTCTAGATCGCCAAGAGCACAACTGCCTGCTTCTGTAATAAACCTCTCTCTTCTTGTCGCGAATTCTTCTCATGGGCGGTATACATAGCATGATTAATCACCTTTAACATCCAGACAAACAGGCAACGGGCACCTGAGGATGAAAGCCTTTCCTACTACATACTGGCGGCGTGATGGTTTTCAGCTTAGGTTTTTCGAATTGGAACCCTATCATGGCGTGCTTTCAATATTTCCACTGCGTGGCAAAGCGGCCAAACCTGATAATCAACTCAGCACTTTTAAACGTGATTGTATATTGCTGTGTTAGATGACAGTAAACAAATAACATACTCTGTACTCTGTATAATATCCAACCCACACGCCACAAGTCTTCATGATCTAGCAATATTTCGAGTCAGTATCACGCTGAGTTTAGAGTCCATTAGCCTAGTCGTAGGCAGTAGGTTCATGTTAGATGTCTCGGCGTCCAGTAGTAGATATCAGTAGAGGTTATGGAGCTCAAGGGTATATGCGTATGTAGTTGATATAACAGGAATCAATACGAGTCAAGGAATTATGAAAAGGCGGACAGTTCGAATTGTTCGAACAGTACGACCTAGCTCCCCCATTCCAGTTGTGGGCTTCTTCCTTCTCTAGGCTCAACATCTAACAATACCAAATAAACTCAAGCACGCCGGTGTCGGCCCACCAATCTACCGAAGTAACAAACGAAACTCTAATCTACTACCTACCTAGATAGACCATAATCTAGTAATACCATCTGGACTATTGTCTATGCTTGAACCTGGGGGGCGATCATCGGGGGCCGCTATGCTGGACTCGACATAGCATTAGCTACGACCTTCCGCCACATATGCATATGTATACCTATCTGCCTCAAACTGTATCAGTCATACATTTATTCCTCTTCTCCAAGATATAGTTAAGACATAATCCTCAAATCATTCGTTATTTGATGTCATTTTCCCCCATGACGCCGGCGGCACAAACCCGAAATCATCTACGCCAGTAACCTAGTCAGTAAACAGGTAACCTTCCTAACTTAGAACGAACATATTAGTCGCATTGGCTGCATCTCCATCCCCTATCCCCACATAAAAGAATACCGGAAACCGAGGCCGAAGCCGAAGCCGCAGCCGCAACCGCGCAGACCGAGAGGAAACATACAATTTGATTTGATTACGAGATACGGCAATCCGTAAGTAAAGTGAGTCATCGGGGGAAACTTGCCCGTTGCCATCCATATCTCCATGCCGATTTCTCCCTCCTTCTCCAACATATCTATTTACTTATTAAAGTATTCACCTTTACCTGACCTAGCACATATCCAAGTGCGCCGCAGGTTCTTTGCAGCCAATTATCATGTTCGACAAGCACCCCGAGCTAAAGGCCGTACCTATTTATACGTGATGAATCGGGTCATCTGTCGGTCGACCGACCGACCGACCTACTCATGTCTCGTCTATTCACTCCCTGTTGCAGATAACACGGGACCTTTGACTCGAATAGTTGAGTTTATTAAATTGCTATCGCTATGGTATCTTTCAAAAACAAAGATTTATCAACGCGTAAGCGCCGGGCTATACTATCCTAAAAGCACAACAGACTTCTCGCTCGATTGCATGAAACCCGGACCAGGACCGTACATATACATGAAAGCAGGTCCTGATTGAATACCGGACTCAGCTCGAAACAGACTCTCTCTATGCCTTCTTCTCGTCCACAAGGACCTTCTTGTCCTGGATAGCCGGGTGGGAAGACTCCTCGTCGCTGCTGATCTCGGGGCCCTTGAGGTCCCTCATGTCCGTATTTAGCACGAATTCCTCCTTGTCGAGGTGGTTGAACAGGAACCAGAAGGCAACGGTGAGAACACCGCCAGCGACGACGGGGCCGAAGAAGACCCAGACAAGGTTAGGATCCTTAATGGCTGGAGCGGCTGCAAGACCAATGATGGCCGAGATGGCGCTGTTGAATAAGTTCAACGAAGCGACGAGCCCCTTCATGTTTTTGGGAGCCATGGCATAAGCCATACCGTATAGCGAGACATTGACGAACACCTCGGACAGAGCACCGATGATAACGGGGATGGCGTATAGACCATAGGGGATGGGGGCCAGCGAAGGTACGCCCTCGGGCATGGTCTCGGAACATGTCGTCGCATCATACCCGCAAGGCGAGGTCTTGTACACGTAGTACTGAAGGAGACCATACCCAAGACCACCAACCGTTCCCATGGCAAAACCGAAAGTGATACGCGAGATGGAACCCCACTTGATGCCATTCCTTCGCAGCAAGGGGTAGATGATGTGATTCATGATGGGGACCACTACGCATGTTCATCAGCCAAGTCCTTACTTCATCATAGCCATTCACGGCGAGAATACAACGGGACACTTACAGACAACGATACTGACCGAGTTGAGGTTGTCGAACAGATCGTTGGGTAGACCTTTGGTGTCCAGAGCAGCAGTCAATGCGTTGGCAGCGGCGCCGAGACCGTAGTCATTGATCTGCCAGATGGGGGCGAACAAGAAGATGGCACAGGCTTGGAAAGTGCGCTTCACATCGTTGACGAAACCATCATCATAGGCATAGGTCTTTTGGCTACCAGCCGCCCGTCGGACACTGGGCTTGCCGAGATCCCAGAAGCCCTTTCGGCCGATCCTGGCCCAACCGCCATGGGCGAGGATGTCACCAAGCACCCTGAAGACGTTGCCTAAATCCGAGCCTCCGGGGGCCTGCTTGATCAGGCGAGGGTTCAGCCACCACAGTAGAGGGGGCAGCATCAGGTAGAGAATGGTGGGAATCAAATAGGCGGCCCAGTAACCGACTAGTTTGGCAAGATATGTGGTGGGGATACCGAAAACAGCGCCGACATTGATCAGAAGATAGAACCACAGCATGATGCTGTTGATGGACTCCTCAGGATCTACAATCACCTTCTCGCCACTCTTCTCCACAATCACGTGGGCTCTCTTATGCGGGCTCTGGTCAATGAGCGTAGGGGAGATGTTGGGCTTGAACTGCGCCGCCCCAATGGCAAGAAGGTATAGAGAGAAGGCAAAGGGGCCAAAAGCATTACCGGCTTGGAGGACGGGAGGGAGAGCAGATATAATCATAATGATGTGGGCGATACCGCAAATGGCGACACCCTGGCAGATCATCCTGAAGCGACCATACTTGGTATCGGCCAACCAACCGAAGAAGATAGGCAGGGCATATGCTAGGAACTTGAACGACTCGGTGACGGCCGAGGCGACAGCCGAACCTTTGCCCAGCGCACCAGCCGTCCGGGGACTGCCCGGGTATGTGGCACCAGTTCCCGGCCCGTCGCTGCCGATAGGGAGAGGTGCACGGATGAAGTTCTTGTATACTTGGTAGCAGCCATAGTAGGAGGCTCGCTCAGCGAATTCGACGGCACAGAGCAAGTAGGCGGTAACGGGCATCTTGCCGGCTACACGGCGGAGCGTGTTCTTCTCCTCCTCGGTTGGCAGAACGAGACCCTGCCAAAGCTGATGTCCTTCTGCATCATAGAGGATTTCTTCTTCCTCCTCGCCGCTACGCTCGGAGACCTTGCCATCGTGAGTGGCCTTCTCGTCTACCGAGGCTCGGACTGCGCTCACTGGGGCCGCGACGGTCGCGATAGTGGTCAAGGTATCTGTGATGCGTTAATAGGCCGAACTCTTCGAGTCAAAAGCGTGAACGGCATGTGTCTTACCCGCCATCTTAGAGACGTGGCTTTGGTCTCAGGCCAACTAGTGGGGACGGTAAGAAACGGTCTTGAGAAGGCGCCAGATGAGGACGAGGACCTAGACCGAGGGAGACTGGAGAGAGGAGGATGAGCACCCGTGTGATGAGGCCGGCGGGCTGCTTGGTTATATACTCCCTTCACCATGTGGTATTGTGTGCAGGTTCGCCTCGTGCCACCCCGGAAGACCCAGGCTTAACGTTGGAACGGCAGGATTGGCATGTCGGTGTTGAGCTGCTGCTCGACAGGGACATCCCTCACGGGCATCTGGGCCGGCTTCCTCAACTTGGTGTTGCTATTCGCCGCGATGAGGGCTGGAACTTGGACACCCGTACTGGTCGACCGGGATTGGAGCCTTATCGCTCGCCGAGGGCAACTTGGCTTGCAGCGTCCTTCCCCCTCCAGATTGGACGAATCGCCTCGCCAGTGCAGCCATATTAGTCGCATAACTCGTTAGTAAAGTTAAGTCGGTCCAAAAAAGGGTAGTATTCCGATGTATTGGACTGATTAAACTCCCCCACAGCAACAGACAGTCGATCGTTTGGTCCTCGTTAATGTCAACGGTGCATATCTACTGGCGCTGTCGGGAGAGGCTTCGGTGCCAAGGTCTGGCCAAGGTCTGGGCGGACCTCTCTGTCTCTGCTTGGCGTACTTAGAACACCTGGAGACACAGCTAATCATAGGAGCCGATTCTTCAGCTAGGTGCTCTCCCAAGCGGGGGTGAGCTCAACAGAATGTACGGATACCCCGGCACACTCGTCGGGGCCACAGGGATAGACTCGAATGTTGCGAACAAACTTGTCTTGAGTACCCAATCTCCCACACCGCGCTACTTATCCTTTTTCTTGTCAGCAACACGGCCTTGGCTTTCTTAGCATCACTTGCTTTACACGCTATTACTCCCCTCGAATCCCTTGACTAGGACTTTTTGTTAGGAAGTTGACCTGGGTGAGAGACGAACTGTGGCAGCGGTCTTCCCCCAGTTTAGGCAGGTGATTTCGGACGTGATAAAAGGGCCAAGGCTGAGGAGAGAAGTTGTTTTGAGGCCTGTTGTGGTCGACGAAATCAGATGAGTCCTCGTCTCGATAACGCCCATAGCGGGATTGGTTGCACAACAGGACACCAGAGTTTCGACCAAAGTACGCCCAGAGAAACGCACCGCCAAGGCCATTCTCTCTTGCACACTAACATGACGGTGCCTTTCTAGAAGTACTCGTGTCCTTCCCTTTCCTTACACTAGAGTGCACTACTGTGGTATTGGCTTCAGCGCCGAGCTGGCGGGGCCCGCATGATGCCGTTCGCTCACGTTTCGCGTTTTTTTGGGTGAATACCAGGCGAGGTAGGTGGCTTACGAGGTTTAACAGTGACGGCAGTTGGTGGGATGCGGCGGTACATCTCGGTTCCGTCTATTTGCTTTGTGTTTGATATGCGTGCGTACGCAGTACGATCCTGTACAGGTACCTACATTGTTGCAGTAATGGGCAGCAGAGCGCGGTGCTTATCGGCTAAAAGATCAGGTGGTTGGGAGTGCGGAATAAAACGCAGTTTCCCTTCATCAATATTCACCCTCCATCGTCTGTGCCGTGGCTACCCCATCATCTCTGAAGCACATGCCTTGATAGATAAGATCTACGTATGTACTTGGACCAATGAGGATCCATGTGAATCCGGATGTGTAACCCCGAGCCTTGAGGGGGGGTGGTTGGACTCGGACGTGACCTAACCTGGTAGCGACAACCCCCATGTCTACCTAGGTTAGCTAACCGCATGCTTGCTCGGGTAGAGAGAGCAGGCCACATTTTCTGTACATACCTAGGTTAGGTAGGTATGGGTCGTATAGATAAGTTGAGTTTTCGTCAAGTGAGGTTACTCGAGCGCCTTACACGGGCATGAAGCCAACGATTGGTATTCCGATAATTTTCTTGGGCTACCCAGAATGCCTAACATACACTACTTCTGCTACTTCCTACGGTTATCTTTCGATAACTTTTAGGATCTCGTTCTCACGTATTAGCACAGGCTAACGCGGTACACCGCCAAAACAAAGAGTAAAACAGAACTCAGTCACAGCAATATGCCAAGATAGTGTGCTACACTATATAGGCGCAGGCGAAAAGTAGTAATTCATACAGATTATATAGACCACTACAAATTAGTAGTCTATCTCTCTACTTTGCCAAAGCATGCAAATGTATTCCGGGACATGGTTGTTTGATGTGTGAAGATTCCAAGCAGCAATTTTAGGTGGTCAGCTAGCAGCTTAGCGAGGATTGCGCAATCATCTCGAAGACCGCCAGCACCTTGCCCTAGTCGTGAGAACAATGCATGGCGCGATTTGGCCGCTGGGAGGTGAACTACCTAAAGTTTAGCAAGCTAGCATTTGCCCACATCCGCTCCCCGCTTGATAATTGCCACTCGCACACTTTGGGCACATATAGAAATATTCTAGAACAAGGAGGGCCCTGCCCGACTCGAGCTTACCAGAGGGTCCAAGGCATTGGCACTGTACAGTATTTAGCCGCGCTACTGCTATAGCAATGTCTTGTATGTGTTGTTAAGCGCCATTTATCCTATTTATCTAAATAAGTCATTCACCCACTCCGTCCGGATAGGTATTCAGTATACTTATGAGTTGGGTCGGGGCGAGATCAGACCAGTCGTTAACAAGGGTCTTCCACATTTGCTGACGCCGCCCACAATTTCCCGGCAGTCTGGAACGTCTAGCAGGACTCTACGGTAGGTGGTAGGTTAGGTATCTCTCCCACACTCTTCATGTTCTGGTCTCGTGGCGCCCGGTTCCGCCATCTCTATCTGCGGCGATGTGGCGATACGGTGTAATTAAAATCAGCCCCAGATTTGCCGGATCGGGCAGGTCGCTGAGCGAAAGGTCAAACAATTCCCATGATATAGTACTATGTAGATGAGTTGGTACGCGATGGTTGCAGCAGGCAGATGCACATGCACAGTAGAATGGTTGCGGAACCACTCCCCTGGGTCTCTTTCCCAGGTGGTAGAGAAAGAGAGTTTAAATAGAGCCTGTTGGCTGCCTTTCCTCCTTCTCATCACCGTCGTCATATTCGCCGACTTCAAAATAGGGTGTGGCTAATTTTAATTACAATCTCTAACCTGATCTAGGTTAAAGTCATGAGTTCTTGGTTAAAGCTTGCGCTACGATCCATATTAGAGCTACTGTTAGTTCGGAAGCCTTGGTGCGCTTGGCGAAGCTCGAGACGAAAGCTAGCCATAGAAGAGAGAGCAAAAGACATCCAGAAATTCTGACAAAAATTTGTCAGAATGCCTTCGGGGCCCAGGAGGTGCGCGATAGACGCTTGGCAGGCACGGCGCCGTCTTTCCCCCAGCTGTGCTATTTGTCGCGCATTCTTGCACCAGTCAAAAAGTGCCTATAGCTAATTACTCGCGTCTAGCTTCTATATGATTACCAACGTTGATGTAATCTCGAGATAGGAGAATAGTCTCGCTCATTAGTGCAGCTACTCGCGTGGTTTCTAAGTCATTATGGGCCCAGTATCTGTGTAGATAGTGACAACTATAAGTTGTGGCTCTGCATATACTGAGCAGGTAGAGCATGTCACTTTAGTAGACACGTAATACTGACATATTCTATACTAGGTATTGCGAAGAGGAGGCATTGAGATTGGATTATAATTACCTCATGAAAATATCATGGCCCGCGTGGCACACTTTCGCATTAAGCAAATCAGAGAACCACATGCCTACCTACCTTGTATAAGTTGGCCTTGTTCTGGTTCTAAGGGCCTAGACGGGATAAACAATACGAATCGAAGGCTGTAGGAAAGCCGCCACTGTGGGTGAATATACAATTACAGATATCCCCATTCACTGTCAGGAGATAGTGAGCAAAACGATGCCTAATGGCCTTCTTGCCCTCACAGTCAGTCTATCCCCCGGCAAATCCTTGTGAGTAAATGCCAGATCTTCGGTGGGGGTTCAGCCCCTATGCTCAGCGTGTAGATGGCATCAGAAGCTCGCCTCGCGATCTCATATGTTTTGAAATCCTTTTGTTCTGCTCCAGGGTAGGGTACAGGATTCATTCCAAGCGAGATCTTATGAACATAATGTAGATATAGTATCGAGCTCGCCATTTCCGGGCGTGGTCTATATAGTACCGTATCCTTAGTTTTAACAGATAGCCTATTCAGTATCGAATAGTGGACAGTTACAGTCGCTTCTTATATTTAATTTAAATCCCATTCAGGTTGCTTCTTGCACGTTGTATTCCCTGTGAATAACCACTGATAGCAAGTAAGATCGCACAAGGTAGTCTACTCAAATTACCATTGCAGGAAGCAAGATTAGGAAGCGCGGCTACTCGCCCCCAGCACTCCCTTCCCCTTTTCCTCTTTGCATTATCCACCCTCCCCGGCAAAGGTTTTTAGAGTAATGCAGAGAATGGAGTTGATAAAGGCGGAGCTCCATGAAGTTCGCATAGAAATAACCTTATAGTCTAGTAGAAGCTGTTTCGACCGCATTTCGATTGGTCTCCTCGTACCAGTATCTTGGGCACCCGGGGTCCCTCGTCCCGCCATGTTTCCATTCTAACCGATTGCCTATACTACGCCGTGCCCTACGTTTTCATGGCGGCCGTGAGGTAACACATTATGATAAAGAATGCCCATTTCCGAATTAGTTGGGATAGACTGTAAGCCCCGTTACCGACTGCGCCCGAACCGAGCCGGGCGGCTTATTGTTCCCCTGCGCGACAACTGTTGTTCACTACTGACTTCCGACACGTATCTTGCTACCTGTTATATCAAGCTAAATATATTTAAACGAGAAATGTGCGTTTTAGATTCAAGTATCAAGAATAGTCCAGTAGATGCATCACGCCGTTCTGGACCGGCTTTATGTGGCCGTGGAGAGTTTGGGAGGGGACTACGGCAGAAATTCCTGTGTCTTCGGAAAATGCGCACCCAATTCGAATATGAGACTATACTCGTATTCGGTAGGTTCAGGAAGCCAAATCGCGAACAACTAGCAGACCTCGAAAATATTCGTAGCGATACTGAACCGCGAATTATTGCAATAAACAGTTCACTTAGGCAGTTATCACTCGTACATGGTGGGAACCAAAGAAATGCAAATTGATATGCATGCCTATTCTTACGGGTACCTATTTTAATAAAATTACATTGCTTGGGATTTCTACCTCTTTACCTTCCCATAATGCCGGGGTCAAATATGTCGTGGCAGCATAAGATGACTTGGTAACTGGTACCCGCTGTGGCCTTGTACTGTGACAAGTGAGCTTCTGGAGGCTTCTCGTTAGTATAACCATGCTCATCAACCTGGCATAGCGTCGTGCCGGGCTCTAAAGGGTTATTTATGACTTTATTGTAATGATCTACTATATCAGTAAATTCACCATGTGTTCTGGCCAAGAGCCCCAGAGCAGAGGCCGATCACCAAGGCGCGCGGATACGGGTGCGAGTATGCGCAGCCGGCGGCGCTTCTCGTCCACATCAGCCACGAATACGAAGCCCATAATATTCGCGTCACGTATAGTATCTGGCGCATCATGCACCGACGCGCAGGCTACCGCCAACAGGCAGTTCTGTAACATCATGGACGGCTCCGCCTTCTCGAGCGAGTCCGTAGGTGTCTCTCTTTCGTCATACGTGATACCGCCACTGTCTCCAGATGTTTGCGATGGCGCTTTAGGGTACTATTAGTCAGCTGATTATCCTAGGAAAAAAAAAAAAAAAAAAAAAAAGGTGCTCTTACCTTCGTTGATCCGCCATACGGACACAGCCGAAAAGTCGACTTGTTGTGTAAACGGACTGAGCGTCATCTTGGTATTTCCAAAGAAGTATTCTCTAATAGCCGACTCGCGGACGAGTTGCATGAAGCCCTCGTCACGCTCCATGACGCCACCTGACTTTTCCAGACCAACGACTGTGACAGTCTCGCCAACGCTTGTGGTCTGCCCAGCAAACCGCTTCTGCATCTCACTGCTTATCCGCTCAGACCCAAGCACGACGATTATATTGACGGAGAACTCCGAGACAATATGACCAATGAAATCGTAGTATGCCGCAGCCCTGGCCCCGGTCGGCACACCACCACTATCAATTAACATGCCAGAGGTCTTGACGTCGGGATCTTCAGCCAGTCTCGATGTGGCGGCCACAGCGAGACGGCCGAGCATGCGTTTGAATAAGGTCGGGTTATCGTCGGGCTGTGGTAAGCCGTAATAGTATGCAAGAGGTAGCTTCACGGGTATAGCGCTAGCGCCACTGCTTGGGAGACTCCCCCAGTCCGTAGTAAGATCAATAAGGGTGGCAAACACGGCAGCGCTCAGGGTGCCGGGCAGGGTGAGCATACCCTCGCGCGAGTCGGTGTTGGTGACAAGGGATTGACGGCCCATACGCGTAGCCCAAGAGGCGAGAGTGCGCACAAGGCTTGATTTCCCGGCATTTGGGGGGCCAACGACGAGTACGCGCGGTCCCATCTGGCCAGTCCTCTGAGCGGCGGCACGCAGCGACTCGAGCTTGAAGTGCAGATTCAGATAGCTGACCATGGGGGTCTCATCGGACGTCGGTTCGGACGTGTACGCATCGTAAGTACCAGAGCTCGGTGCCGTGATTTCCAGCGTACAGCCATGCCAGGTGTTGATCTTGGTTTTGGTTGCCGTGAAGGCGTACGGGGTGTTGGGGGCAAGCTCTGTGCCGTCTTTCTCGGCTGTGCCCGAGACAAGCTTGATCGTCAGGGTTGAGCTGTGCGGGACTTCAAAGCGATATTCCCAGAAAGGCTCGAGTATTTGGGTCGTAGTAGGAGCGCTGGCGGTTGATGAAATCGTAGCAGCTACGGGGGCAGCCTACATAAACAGACAGAACAAAACACAGGTTAGTCAGTTGGGAGCATTGTCATATAACAAACACACAAGGGTATACACAAAGAATTGGCATGGGACTTACTGTGGGAGCTAATTGCCCCAAGCCTGGAATCGACATGTTTACCTCATGGCAATACCAATGCGCGCGTAAGACCAAGGATGAAGGAGCGAGCACTTTCCCATGCCTCCGAAAGGAAGAGAGCAAACAAAGCTTTGGAGCTTTCTTCGCTTGGTCGCATTCTCGAAGCTTTGGTGGGGCAAAGGTTTGCTTTAGGGCGATCTAGTGTTGGGTGGTGCAGCCTTACGTAATCAAATATATTTTCCTATCTAGGTAGGCTTCCAGGTTGGACAGTTGAGTTGGTAGAGGAATTCCACATACAACAAATACTGTTGCGCAGCCCCTTTCATGAAGCACATAGGATAATGGTTGCTGTCACTGTCGGGTGTGTTCCATTCACTTAGGCTGGCACGATAAGAATGCAGTGAGCAATGTATATGAAGGCCTTTATGCCGACAAATTCATCTGTTAAAATATACAAGCAGCTCGAAGCAAAAAGCGCAAATTGCCGTCATGCATTGTAAATAACAAAACAAAACATTTCTCTCCAGCAGCTACCTAGGTAGTCTGTCTATCCGTGCATCTGATGTTGGAGAACACAACGGAGGGGTATATCTATGCAGCAAACTCCAGATGACTATAATGAAACGCCTGTTCGCCTTGCCTCATTTGGTTTATCGTGTCCTGTTTATCCAGTTGAACCCAAACCTTCACTTTTGGACCCTGCTGGAAGTTTCCCCTTTCCCATGATCGTGATCATGAATTTTTTTCTTTAATACGACTCGGGAGTGGCCACTGGCTATCTGAGAACTTCTCAAAGATATTGGCCAGGCTTCTGACGCCGAGCAGCACGTCCTGGTCGGGTCCTAACCCAGGTGTCCAATCGGCATGTGCGAAGTCGATCATCTTCAGTGTGTATATGTTTGGGAAGGATGACATCTCTTCGTAATCGTCGTCCTCATCTTCGCTGCCTACTCCGAGCCCTTGGTCGAACGAAATGGATTCCGCGACCAGTTTGAGTTCCTCATCGTTCAAGCCAATCCCGCTGTCCACCCTAAGGTTAGCGCTGACGGCTCGCGGTGCGCTTCTCTTCTTGCTCACTAACGCGACGACCTCTGGTTCTGCCGGTTTCACCTCCGTTTCAGCCGCCTTTACCTTCTCGATCGCGTCCCTTAGAGCGGCCCCGTCGCCTTCGAAAACAAAAAGCAAACTGGAAGAATACATCCGGCTTTCTTCGTTCTGCAGCACCTCTTCGACTCTTTGAAGATCCCTAGCAAATAAGCCGGCCACTAGTTTTCCTAGCTCCTCGTCTATCCCAGCGGCTTCGTTAAAAAGAAACAACCGCAGTGAATCTTCCAGGTTGGAGTCGTTCACATCGTCGCGACCCCAGAATTTATTGTACATCAGAAATCCTTCTTCATTTGGCCCTTTAACGTTCACTGAACGCTCTGGCTTCCCATCGGGCGTTGAATATGTGGGATGCGTGCCTTTGTACACTTGCATGCCGGCGATGCGGAAACCGAAGTTTTTGTGCGTAGTACTCTCAGTAATTTTATCAAAACGTTCCTTTTTTTCCTGGGTCGCATGTTTTGACCACAGCTGCTTCCCCATTTTGGCGTCCATGATATTAGGCTTCTTGAAGCCGTAGGAAGCATTCAAGAGAGCAATCGCGCGGTCTGTCTTAATGGGGCCGGTCCTGCCGGCCTCCACTTTACTTGGCGCATCGGGCACGAGCGGCTCTTGATTTTCCTTCGTGTTGGATTCATCAACCGTAGCTGGAGACCCGTTGTTGAGATGAGACATCAACTCATGCTTGAGCCCGTTAGGGATCTCGGCGTGGCCTATCAACCCGGGCAACTGCTGATGGATGGAAGTGGCGGTCGTAGTGTTGAGAAGGGCAAGGCTTCCACAGTACACGGGCATCAGCTCAGCGAAGTCGAGATGGAACTTATTGGCGGATTCGTAAAAATCGACCTCGGCCTGGGTGCAGGGCTTGACAAACAGTTCGCCGTCCGCATCACACATAGTGCCGTCACTACGCACGGTTGAAGTTAGCAAGGTTGGGGGAAGGAGTCCAGATAGATAGCGAAGCAACTAACTGTCCTGCTACTGCATGCTTGTAGTCAACCAGGTCCTGGTGGCTCGGGACGCCTTTAGGCTTCACTGGGGCTGTCTTTACGCGCTTCAATTCGCGCAGGTCAGCCACTGCCGGCATGGTCGATGGTGACGATGCGGATCTCTTCAGGCAAGTAGCCATGTCATCTAGAAGGAAAGGGTTGATAGTATAGAAAACGGAAAATAGAGAGTGGTCCCGGGGTTTTGTTGGTATCTGCTGACAATATAACAAACAAATATGTTGTACCGCCTTACGCAAGACGAATAACGGGAATAGCGAAAAACAGGGCCAACGAACAAATAGTTGGGAATCAAGTCTGTTACAATAATTCGGATTGTCACATGGACTGCAACAAATGACAGAAGGCAACGGAGGGAGGGGTAGTACTGAAGGGCCGTGAGGAGGGCGGTTGACACGGCATTAATTATACTTGAACCCGTGGGCCGTTGATAGGTTACTATGTATATATCATTCTATTGGTACGCCGGTTTAGGATGTTTGTATGAGGCGAAATACTATGTATACACGACCACTAATGAATGCACGACTAACTAACCTAGATACTTTAGCTGGGTCTCCCAACGTTGGCGCAGACCCCCGTAGGGTCAAGGCAGAGTGATGGGCATGATAACCCCCTGTGTACTTATTCGAGGGGGCTATCAGGGACCGTGTTGTGTGTGGCTGAGCCCCCAATCTCAGCATTTCGCCACATCATCGAAATGAGGGCTGAAGATGCATTTTCATATTTTCCCATTTCCGTCATTTGGTAATAGAGCTATACTACGATAGAAAATCGGTACCTCGATTTTCTCTGGCATGGTACAACAGCACAAACAGAAATCGCTGCTACATGCGCCCAAAGTGCACATATTGAATACTGCCTCAACCAGGTACCGCAATGGGTAGATTCCGTACCTGCCGCTCGACAAGGGGTTTCGTTGGGGACAATCCGCCGCCTTCTGCTGCGGTTTACTTCGAGGCTTTGCCAGTGCCCAGATGCTGCTAACTGTTCTTGTACCTAGGGAGGTAAGGCGAAGATATCTGTGCGGGCAGCTACCTACGTAGGTATAGAGGTATCTACTGAGATGGTACCGCTCAGGCGGCCCTGGTAGCCAATAGGAGAGACCTAACAATTGTCAGAGCAGCCAGGTACAACAGTTCGCCATAAGTGGGTCATCTCAGCTGGATGGCGTCTGTTGTTCTCGTCAGAAGAACCTCATAGATAGGTCTTACCATGAGGTCCTTCTGTTGATTTTCGGGCATATACGTCATATATCTTGGAGCCCTGGTAAGAGGCATAAATTAGAAGCAGCGGCGATTTACGGCCTGGTATTTACAACAGGGTCTGAGAACCATGCAAGTGACTAATAGGGTGAGGAATACGGTTGAGAAAACGCCAAAAGTTCCTGTCACAAGGATGTAGGGACCTGACTAGCAGATAACTAGTAGGGAAACTATGAACTAGGTTAGTCGGTCTTGTAGAAATTAAGATAGCCTCTGAGATAAATAGCAGGAATATCCCCAACATAACACTTATCTGGCCTCCACACAAGTATTGTGGCTGCCGAAGTTAGGAGTACCCCAGTGCAATAACGCATCTTAAAAGTTTACTACGTAACTTGGATAATCTTGGCGCTGGCTTTACGGAAAAGCCCTTCCCGCCTGCTTTTATATACATATCGTTCAGCTCAGCCAAGCTATTAATGAGCCCCGCTATTCGACGGGCACTATAGCAATTGAAGATTCCTAAGGATATGTTAGGACCGTTAGGACCGTCAGGACCTTTGGAAAGGTATGGAGTTATTGTCCTGGTTAGTTCACACAGGATTGGTTGCCTAGCTTCTTTACTAAGATTGAACCGTTTCGAACCCCGTTTGAAGAACGTTTTCTACACATAGAGGACAGGGTGAGCTGAACCTGAGCAAAAGCAGAAAGTAAGCTAAGCTTAATTTAGTGTGTATCGGAAAACCTAGAACCCCATTCTCGAGACAAAACAGGTCGTATCAACATATGTTTGTCCGTCTTCTCTACCTATGGCATAACTATCCTATCAAAATTATATCAAACTCAATAACGAGATGTCTCCGTTGGGATTGTAACATTATTGTTAGCCACTTCATCCCATGGGCAGATTTCCTTATCTCTTGAACCGCCCGGGCTTGCTTAGTATACCTAAAGAAAAAGGAAACGAGCATCTCGTTTGCGGATTCGCAAGCATGGCTGAGCCCACAGCCATCATCAAGGCGGCCATGGTAACATGAGTAATATCGACCATGACCCCCATATGTCCCCATTGCCGGCCGACCCTCACCGCAACTCTTCTAGGTTCCCGAGGACCAGCGTTTTCCATCTAACCACAGAACCTACTCCGTCTTACATAACACCTGGCACTCACCGTCAGTGCGCACCCACAACGCAACGAAGCCAAAACGCTTCAAATGGGTTATGTGTTCTCCCGCCTTGTACCAAACCTTAAAATTTATGCGTACATCAGATGGCTGGATGAAAGAGATAATATCCTTGCAGTCTTGGGTAGGTTATTGTTTGTTGAGAAACTTGGAATTGGCTCACATTGTTTATGTTATTCATGAACTACACGTTTGCTTGCATACTAGATACCCATGAAAGCACTAAAGCGAGGAAAAAAGAGGTTCTCAAGTGAATGAAAGCTATGACGGTATGCTATAAATACCCCTCTCTTTTATATATATATTTTATTAAGACCCGTGCTTATATCAGGTAATACAATCCAATCTACGGACAACTTGCTCGTAACGAAAGAGAATTGGTGTGCCTGCCTGACATTTGAAGTGACCACTAATTACGGCCTACCTTAGGTAAGTAAATAATCTTGGATATTCGTACCAGTCTTTCTACCTACGATGTAGGGAGCAGCAGAGACCCCTGACTTCTAAGGGGACCGTTTCTCTGAATATTTACTACTCCTACGTGCCTACCTACTTACAGGTACAGTGGTGCCGTATCATGCCGTGCGGTGCCTTAAGTGCCGTTAGAATTAGCACCCATTCACACTTAGAGCACCTTCCTCAGCCCTACAGCATACACACACACCTACCTTAGGTACCTCACCTACATGTAGGTGTGTAAATGGGTACGAGATAACGACCTACCTAGGTAGGTTAAATGTTCTATTAAAGCAACATGTACTGCAGGTGTTTGGCCGTTTGCAAGCAGAAGGCGTTTGCGCCTGCATCATGGGTGGAAGAAATCTAGGTAGCAATTACCTACTACCTGAAAGTACCTACATAATCGATGTGACAAGCTAAACAATACACTTTGATTTGCTTCGTTTTAATGGAATATAATTACATATCTGCCCGACTGTTTCGCTTCCCTTGGGCTTTTTTTTCAGCCGACGCAAGTCGCAGTTTGCCCATGTCAGCCGTGACAGCTAACAGTTAGGTTCAACTTGAGACAGTAGATTCTGCCTGGTGTTTCCTAACAGCGCTTCCCTCCATGCGTCCTGGCCTGCATCTAGACTCAAGTTCGTTCTACTTTCAAGTTGGGACATAATCAAGGGTTGCCTACTAGGCTGTCCTTTCTTGCACTTGGAAGAGGTAAGTTGTAGCCTGCCTGCCCTATGTTTGGGACCTACCTCGGGGTCTTATGTTCTTCATCGCCACACGGGATGACCCGTTGCAGCAGCACTTCTCTTTCGTTGGTCTGGTTGCATTGATGCACTTATCTCCGACTAATCGGCCGGTACCTTAGAAAGATGGCGAAGCCTGCAGGATCGCCCTTCGAGCATGGCCAGGGGCCAATAGAAGCAGGGGAGGTCGCACAGCCCGAAGGTACCGACAGTACCGCCGTCTCCCAGTCCCAAAACACCGCCAACCAGTCAATCGATAAGGGAGCCACGGTTGTCGCGCAATCGGGCAACGATGCGCCTCTGCCAGACGCGGATACCGGTAAACCTACGGCGGCAGTTGCAGATGTCCAACATGAGACGAAGAAGAAGAAGAGGAAAAAGAAGACACCAAAAAGTCGTAAAAATATTACTGGATTCGAAGGTAAGTCTGTTCTTGATGCGGAGTATGTGCTTAACTCGGATGCTCATCCTTCTCAAGAGTACTATGCCGACGCACCCATGACGCCTGCAGAGGCGTTGCAGAAGAAGGACCTCTATAGCATGTAAGTACAATTTCATATGTACATAGGATCCCGCAGAGCATAGGAAGCCTTGGCTGATGAACTACAGGAGACGACCATTTGCCGAGTAAGTCTTGCTACTTAGGTGGCTGACAGTTATATTGCGTCTAACCATAACAGTCGCATCGAAGAATGTATCCAGCGATACCGGGCGCGTCGACGCATGGACCAGGAGCGTACCAACATGTTCAACAAGTACCTCTTCCTGGGTGGTATCGACTCGTCTCCCCGCCAGTTTACCGGCATAGTCGACGACAAAGAAGCCATCGCTGCGGCAGACGCCGAGCAGGTTCGTACTATGACTGCCACTGACTTTGTAGGAGGTAGTGGCGGCCGATTCTACGACAGCGCCGACTTGGATAAATGGGAGGTCGACTTCGAGGCCATTGTCAAAGGTTTCCTGTAGGACAACGGGGTGGCATCTTCGCTTTCCGGTAATGTAGTGGGCTAATAGATTTGATAGCTCCCGAACCGTCCCGGAACTGTACATGTACGACGCGAAGGCCAATCAGGTCGCTGCAGACCTGATCAAGAATTTCTTGAACTACGTTCTCATGCACGACGTCTGCCCCGAATACACCGGCAATGTTATGGCAGCCCGACATGTCTGCGACACTGCCCCGACAGAGCTTCAGCACATGCATCAGCTAATGGGGGATCTCCCCGGCCCCTTCAATCGCGCTGCCTGCTCTTTGTTCTGCAACGGCAAGGCCGCCGATCTCGATCAGGAAGAAAACTTCGAGTTACTGGTCCATTTCCGTCTCACTGTCCTCCTTTGGCCACTGGGCAAGAAAGCAATGCAGGCTAAGGAGAACATTTTGCAAACCGAGGATCCCAGTACCATCCACGTAGTGTCCACAACGGATAAGACCTATCAGGTAATGGGAATCGAGCGGCCCCGCCGCAAACACATCAAAAGTGTACAGGAACACCTGGAGACAATCGAACCGAACCGTAAGCTCACACCGGCGGGTGTTATACGTGTCGTACCAGCTATTATCGGGCATGGGTGGGGCAACATGCCCCGCCCGGAAGACACTGACCCCAGCGAGGCTGAGGAAGAAGAATTCATCATCGAAGACAGCCTGCTGGCAAAGTTCGAAGTTGGAATGAAGTTGCACATGACTGTGTGCGAACTAAATACCGGCCTCTGCTTCATAAAGGAGGTTTACGAATTACGTGTCTCCTTCGATGAGTTCTTGCCTCAGCACCTTATGGCTCACTGGAAAGAGCCTGCTCCGAATGAGCGTCCGCCACCTTCGATTCATGACCAGAAGTATGCTGAGGGGCCCATCATGAATGATCAGGTAGGGGATGAAGACCAGAGCTGAGGTTTTTATGTAGATATTGAAGCTTTGTCTTTGGTGTGTCCAACACGGTGATTTAGGAGGTTGCCTACTAACTGATGGAACTTACGACAATTCTCGCTCTCAGAATCGATGGTTTAGAGAGATAAAAAGGGGAAAGGAAAAAATAATAGTTAGTGATCTCCGGAAATCACACAGCATCCTTCCTCTCTGGCGAAGACACGACCTTATGACGAGGCGATTTTGATGAATGCAAAATACTTGAGAGACCCAGGCCGATGAACGGTCAGCCGCGTTAAGATTGATAGTTAGATCCAGCGATGGCTTAATGATACTCGGCCGTGGGATGCACAGTTGCGCTTCTCTATGTGATATGTTTGCCATCCTCACGTTTGATACGGCAAGCAGTGGTACGCTTAGGCCGATGCTTATGATTATCTCTCTCTGCCAAAACCCGTAGCGTCTTGTAGCCAGACAAACATGTAAGTGCATCAACGCTTACAGAAACGTCTTATTTCGTAATCAAGGTATGTTGTTTACCAACGTTATTTCAACCACCGCCCCCAGGATTTCAACCTCTGTACATTTCGGTCTCCTTTTCCACAGAGGTATGATTGTAGTCCATCAACCCACCCCATCCATCCTCCGTCAACTTCTATTACCTCTCCTGGGTTCTTGCTCTGTTGTTGTTTCTGCGCAGGCAATTCAGACATATGCTTTCCCAAAACCAGTACCTTTTACTTGTCTTCTTACTTCCATCGAGGCCGAGGTCGCGGTGGTGCCTCGTGACGCCCTCTGCAAAGACCTCCCTAGTATTACTACTGCTGCCTCTGCCCCTCTCTCTGTTGCTGGTGCTATGGTCTGCCCCTGCCATTATGCTTGCGAGTTAGGCGGTACGTGTGTTGCCGTTTCCGAGCTCACGTGCACGTGCTGAGTCTGTGTCTGTGCCTGTGCCTGTGCCTGTGCCTGTGAATACGCTGCTGCGAGCTCCGATACCGTGGTCTCCCTTGCTTCTTGCTGTGCTCCAAGTCCGTAGGTGGAATATGGAGATATTTTTGTATTGGCATCGGGACTAGCATTCGAATTGAAACTAGCAGGAGTTGGAGTTGAATTGGAATTTGGACTTGGACTTGGACTTGGACTAGGATCGGCGTTGGCATTGGCATTGGGGTATAGCAGCGACTGAGAGAATTGATGGATCCTTTCTTCGCCATTGACTCGTTCATATACTATTATCGGGCGACGAGGAATCCCCTCGGGACTCGTTGTTTGCATGTCTGTTCCTGTTTCTGCCCAGGCCGTGTTATTGTTATGGCCCGTGTCCTCTTGGATGGTCACAATTGCCGACTCAGCTGGTTTCGCGAACTCGGTGTTGTCATCGCTGGTGTTATCGACGTTGGCTGCTGCGGCAACAGCGCCATCGCCGTTGCCCTCGCTTTCCCCGGCAGCGGCAGCGGCATTGGCCCTATGTTTCCTGATCCAGAGCAAGAGACTTGCCAAAGCGCCGCTTACACCTGCCAAGACACCTATAACTATGCCAGCTATAGCTCCTGGGGATAGTCTCCTTCCCCTCCTTCGACGCGAAGAAGAAGATGATGAAGAAGAAGACTGATCCCCAGAATCGCCATCGTCACCGCCGCCACCACCACCGCCGTCGCTCCCGCTGAATGAAGGTAAGGTGAAAGTTGGCGTTGGGATGTCCAGCGTATCAGTCGGGAAGGTATCAGTGAAATCTGAATCTGAGAAACTGCTCGAGCTCGATAGGAGGAGCGCAGTGCCCGTCGGGTAAGAGATTGATGGTATAGTGGCGGATGTAGCGTCGGGGTTGAGAAAGCTGTCGGTGGCTAACAACAGATCTTCACATGCATCTGACCACTGGTTATCGAAGCCTGTATTTATTTACATATTAGATATCATGGTTAGCGAGTCAGTCATCATCGGATTTCTAGTTCAAAGGAACGAGGTTTATCAGTTATGATAGGAGAAAAGTAGAAATGATTTCTCATCACGAGAGAGTGCCATGGTAGAAACGAAAAGAACAGAGTAGCCTCGATCGGACTTTAGTAGACCAAGGTTAAAAGACTAACGAATATTATCCGAAGTACTACACTCCCCCTCCAGACAATCGGTTAACGAAAGGTCGTAGAAATCGTTGAGCGGATCGCATATGCAACCCAGGTCTGTCGCGTCGCAGCCGACGTGCTCTGCCTGCGCCGTCACGCACGATCGCGAGCATTGAGGAAAAGTGACCACGCTGAATCTGGACGCGGATCCGATAGCAGCGCCTTGTACCGCTATGAGAGCGATGAGCGTCAGGGAAAGCATCGTTTTTTCGTAAGTTATATAGCAAGTAGGTAAGCAGTATGTGCGACGACTAGCCACTGAATCCCCCCGAGTGATCACGACGACGGGTATCTTGTTTTCATCAAGAATTATATCAGCTTATGATTCCCTTCTGGCAGAAGGAATTTCAGACGTGCTTACCAGGCTTCAAAGAAAGAGCGTTTTATAACTTAGTAGATGGCGTCCATTCATGAGACAGAGATATATATACAGAGTCGTTGTTCCCCCAAGGCTGGGACTTTCATTACGCCAGAGCCAAAATGAACACCAAACACATAAGCAGACCTCATGGCTACTGTGATATCAAGCCCCTGGAAAACAACCATCCTGCCACCCTACCTATGTAGAATCATGGGAGGATAATGCAGGTACTCTACACACACGACACGCCTCATCTAGTCCAGAGCGCGCGCAGAAATTGCGTAGTATGATTGATATCTGTGTGGCGTCCACCTGACCTGCCAAGACAGGGGTTGCTGTGCCCGCAGATCCCGTTCAAACGGAAAGCTGAACAAATGTCAAGGGATGGGATACATTCAGCTCAATACCTGCCTGCCGGCTTCGCAGCGTTTGTGGAGAAGATTTTTCATCCTACTAACCCCGACACGTCCGCTTCCCCTCACTATCGTCCTGTTTTGCTACTTGTTTTACTATCTATCTCCTGTCTTCTGCATCGACGAGGGTTGGATGCCTCACAGCCACCTGCAAGAAACAGGGGGCAAAGCAAGTCGTGATATTCCTTTTCGCTGTGCGCCCCATGCATGTCCAGTGCTTTAGCGAAAGGCTTGCTGAAGTTGAAAAGCCTGCAGCATGGAGCGGAATATTTACACTTTCTACAGCAAATTAGAGGATTTATGTAGGCTACTTGTTTACCCCAACAATCGCGGCATATCTGGCAGGTGTTTATGTAGTTCGGTAGGTTAGGCTGAATGGGATGGAGAGAGAGTTGGTACTTTTGTACGAACATGTTTGGTTAACTTTGTGATTACCTACTCAAAGAGCTGACTTGCTCATTAATGGAAAAGAGAGAGAGAGAGAAAGAGAGAAAGAAAAGGAATAACTAAAAAACGCCTTGCACACGGCGCGGAAAGGGGTATCGTAAACCACACAAGTCAGAGAGGGGTGACAGCAAGTATACAAGCAACTGGTCTATCTATTAAATGACAAAAGGACAACGGTGCATCCCCAACGCCGCCAACCCCCGCTTTCTTTCATGCCCCCGGAGCTCGGCTCCCAGAGTTACTGACTATAACCCACACTGCCTCTTTCGCCGTCTGGCTTGAAGCGATTGGGGGAGTGTATGACGTTAGGAACACAGAAAACAAAACAACTGAGACCGGCGACTACAAGTAGAAAAGAAAGAGTTTAGAATCACTGTGGGCGTTCTGGAGTCTTGGGGATTTCCCTCTCATTCTCCCGCGCGTCTCTATCAACATCTTCGGTCTTGACTATCGGTCGAGGTAGAACAGGAACGTTATCTTTCGATATGGACCGGATGGGTCCTGGCGAGAAGGGAATGGTCGAAGTGGCAGTGAACGCATGTCCCCCCCTGCGTGCCGGACTAACAGGCACTGAGAAGGACTGTAGCCTAGAGGGTTGGACTACATTCGGCTTCGCTGGAGTCCCAGTGTTCGGCTCCAGGATTTGGACCGGCCATTGGATAGGAATCGTGTGTGCCGGAGGACCATCGGGTTGGTATGGAATGAACAGATCACTATCACCGGTCGGCTCAGATGGGGGCTGAACCAGCGGGCTTGAGGCAAAGGGAGTCGAAGATGGACTTGGCTCAGTGGGAGAGATGATAGTAGGGGTTGTTGGAATCGAAGCCTCGATTTCGGGTTCAGGGGGGGGCCCGGCCTCCATCATTGATACCGTGTCATCAACTGCTTCGTTCTTAAGGTTTTTCGGAGTAGGTACATCCTCTGTCATGGATGGCGAAAATGGCAGTTGCTCGGTCAGTGGGCTCTCCGCCTTTATTGCCGCTGCATCTCCCGCTACGGCGGCTTCTTCTTCTCTAGCTTTTAGCCTAGCCGCTTTTTGCTCCTTTGTGAGGATGTTGATTTTGATTTTCTTCATTCCATGCGTGATCTGGTCCAGATCGTCCATCGGCGCAGCGGCAACCTCGGATGTGACACTCGCACTTGGTGGAAAACTCTGTCCATTATTGGTGTTAGGTAAGGGCTGCACGGTTGGAGTTGATGGCTCTGGTTCTGGCTTCGATACAGTTGCTTTGGTTTTGCGAGGCGCACGCGGTGCTTTCCCGTTGTCTTTACGAGGAGGCGCTGCCGGACGAGTCTTCCTCACGTGCAAACTTGTAGAAGATTGAGTACGCGCGCTCATAGAAGAAGCTGGCCTAGAGATGGGGGTAGCACTGGTAGGGATTGGAAGGTCCGCAATTGCGGAGGCACCACTGAGCCTTCGACTAACTTGTCGTGGTTGTTGTGAATCCAAGTGTAATGATACGCCCCGAGAAGAAGCCTGCACCAGTGAGTAAGAAAAATATCATAAGGCCAAGCGATTCAGAACGTACCTTTGTTGTAGAGGAGACTGCTGTGGCCCCAACAGTTCGGCGTCGTGATTTATAATCATCATCCTCTTCGAGATAGCTGACTGGTTTTCTCTCACGGAGAGACTTCCTTGTAGGCCCAGCTGGGGCAGCTGGAGCAGCCTGAATGTCACTTGGACATACATCCGTAGTAACTTGCAAAGACTGGCGATCCTTTCTAGCCTTTGTGGACTCGGTATTGAGCTCGGAATGTTTGCAGCTGTCGACCTGACGATTGTCCGGGATTAGCAGCTTGCTCAATTCATGCGCTGCGGCAGTCCAAGGAACCTCAGGGGGCGGGGGGGTTGGTGCTCTGGGTATGATGGCCGTCTGAGAAGCAGACGGATTCGTCAGGCTGCGGCGAATTTTGGCAACTTCAGTCATCTTCGCATTGGACGATTGAGTTGGCGATGAGTAGTTCCCCGGTTGAACATTCCGTGGCTTTCTAACTTCTGGAACGGGCGCTGCGTTCTTAGCAGCGTCGAAGAGATCAAGTTCACTAACAGACCACCAGTTTGGGTCGTATGGGAACTCGAAAGACTTCAGTAACTTCAGGTCTGCCTCGTTCAGCGTGCTCCGTCGGCTGAATGATCCAATTCTATTGCCCATTTCATGCCCGAGCCCACCTGCTCCCTCGTCCTTGGTCGCCATCGGGTCGACCCCTGCTAGACCGCTCAAGTGACTCAAGACCCCAGAATACAAGGCTCTGTCACTATATCCGCCCTCGAGGACGCTGATGACACGTCCTTCGACACTCAACCCCTCTTCCGACGCAATACGGACTACGTCCCTCGTAAGCCGAGCATAGAACTCGGTCGGCACATTGACTTTATGTCGTTGCATTCCAACGCCCTCCCACTCGCTCGCATCGAACCCCGCAGAGAGAAAGATGGCGGCTCTTGGCAACTGACCAGAAGCGCGAAACCTTTCCGTCTGCAGCCGGAGATAGTTACGAGTTTTCTCCAGAAGGATAGAATACTTGGACTGGTAAAGCGTCCAAAACTCCACCTCCGATTTCCACTCGTGCAGATGCACATTCCAGATGTTTTGGCCATGAGCATTATCGATGCATAAGCTTGCATTCTTTACTTTTTCCTCGTCTCCGTATTCGCAGGGGTACGAGTTAATATCATGGACGCTGAAATATCCAATCGACGTCTTCTTCCATGCGGCAGCATTCTTCGCCAGCCCCCGCTTATTGTGCTGCCATGCGATCGCTTGCGATCCGTCACCGTGGTGCAAGTCAAAATCGATGATAGCAACATGGGTTAAGCCATGATTCAGGATACCGTGCATAATTCCCACGTGAACATTGTTCACCCAACAAAAACCGGACGGAAAGGAGGCAGAGCAATGGTGTCCGGGCGGCCGTACGGCGACAAACGCACGTTTGTGAGGGGATGTAGCGGAGAAGACTTCATCAACCGCTTCGCAAACGGCACCCAGTGCCCCTTCGAAAGCATTGAGCGATTCTGAGCACAAGTAAAGGTCCCCCTGGTGAAAATTCTGGGGAGGTTCTGCATCCGGTCCCCTATTCATATCGGGGCGCCGCAGCTCGTTGCCGTTAAGCGCCAGCTTTGCTTCTGCGGAGTCGCACATTATCTTCAACTCCTCCATCCACTTGCTGCCATGAACATTTGTTACCGCCGTGGAGGAAAGGGCCATTTTTCGAGTGGTCTTGTGGATGCGGAAAGGTATGTCGGGGAGTGTCTTCGGGTCCAGATCCGGGTGGATTGGATGCTTCCCTTCGCAGTGTCTTTTGCCTAATCGCACGTACGCCATAGAAACGCCGAGAATGCTGGCCTGTATCCTCTCAGGACGCTCGACAATGGTACTAAGTAGGCTCTTTGAAGCGCGGGGTCGCGAGTACCGGTGCCCGTAGCAATCATCATGCAGAATTACCACTGTCTCGGCAGTTTGATCAGAACCATCACCATGAAGCAGCTCTAATTCTTTGGCCAAATAAGCGCTTGCCACCGACGCGGGTGTCAAGGGAGGCTTCTCCTCGTGGGCCTGGCCATGAGACGGAAATATACTCGTTGGCGATTTTGTAGTCGTTGGTGAGAGGAAATTGGTAGAGCTAGCCCTCCGCGAAGTTGTACGATTCGAAGAGCCACCGTTAGCCGAATGGAGAGAGTTCATCGAGGCCTTCCTAAGGAGATTCGGAGTAGATGATCGTCCGTCAGAGGACAAACCGTCGGTATGAGTCCTTGTTATGGGACTGCGTGGAGTGCCCCGTGCGCTAGGTGAAATAGACGAGCGTCGTCCCTCGCGGTCATGATGAGACTGAACATTGTATCCTGACTGCGGTGAGGTAGAAAGTCGTTTCGTAGACGAGGTGGAAAGAGACAGTTTGTTGATCGACTGTACGAGGTCGTGGTCGTGGGCAGAATTGGTGTTGTTATTGCTACTGTTGTTGTTTATACCTGTTAATGATGACGGTGGTATATGCTGAGCACCACGGTGCTCAAGGGAATCCATGGCTCGAACCAGGCGGACATGCGAACAACTCGAGATGAGTCCTGGAACCCTCTATCTCGTGCTCCAGCGAGCTTGATAGACACTCAAGATCACAGTGTTGTGTAGTGGTAAAATGTATAATGTTGACTATCTGTTGTTGTTTAGAAAAAATAATAATAATAACAATAGACCCATAAGGTATGCCCATGCTAATCATCGACCTACCCAGAACAAGTTTAATAAGTGCTATAATAATAAAGGTTCCGGCGCGGTAAAACGCGACTTGGCCGCCCTGGCAGGGATATGACAGTTTACAATTTACAGTACAAGGGGAGCCCCACTATTATGCACCCCGCTGCTTAAACTTTAGGGTCTCTCCAGCAACATGGTTCAAGGTAAAGCAGCTTGCCCCTCCATTTATCGAGAAGCTACGTGGATACTTCCATAACATTGGCAGCCCCTTGACGTCGTTCCTCTTTGCCACCTTACTCAGCTATATGAACATCAGCTGAGCGCCGACAACGGACATATGTTAGAACATATGCACAACATCGTGCTTACTTGCGTACTAATGTACGTACTTATTTGGCCCGACAATTTGCTACTTAGATATGACAGAAATAAATCATTGGTGAACTCGAATAATACCATACAACCTAGACCAATTTGGCCCCGCTGCGAAGACCCATTCTTTTACATACCTAACATTCTATCTGCATACAGCCAATTCTGAATTTCTAAGCAGAGAACTCTGCTCCATTGTCAACTCGCATTTATACATTTAGCAGCTCTCGGGGCTTCCGCCCCCATTTTCCTACGTGAGCTAAGTGCATTCAAAGTTTAGAGTCGTGAGAATAGGACGATTTTCTATCATGGCGCCATCCCTTGAAGAGCCCGAGCCCGTCCAGGATGTCATCAACAACCCTCTGAAAGCCCGACCGCAGCTCGTGGCCCCGGAACCCGAACACTGCCCGGGGCCCGAGTCCGAAACGGCCGGGAAAGCCGACTCCTGCGCCGGATGTCCGAACCAGGCCATCTGCGCGAGCGCGCCCAAGGGCCCCGACCCCGATCTTCCCTTGATAGCCACACGACTGGCCGGCGTGCGCCACAAGATCCTCGTGCTCTCCGGCAAGGGCGGGGTGGGCAAGAGCACGTTCACGAGCCTGTTGGCGCATGCCTTTGCCGCTGACGAGGAGCGCACGGTGGGCGTCATGGACGCCGACATCTGCGGCCCGAGCATCCCCAAGATGATGGGCGTTGAGGATGAGACCATTCACGTAAGCAGCTCCGGCTGGTCACCCGTATGGGTCTCCGACAACCTCGGCGTCATGAGCATACAGTTCATGCTGCCCAGTCGCGACGACGCTATCATATGGCGTGGGCCCAAGAAGAACGGCCTGATCAAGAAATTCCTCAAGGAGGTCGAGTGGGGCGAGATGGACTTCCTACTCGTCGATACCCCGCCCGGCACTAGCGACGAGCACCTCAGTGTCAACAGTTTTCTAAAGGAGAGTGGTATAGATGGCGCCATTATGGTCACGACGCCGCAGGAAGTATCGTTGCTTGACGTACGGAAGGAGATAGATTTCTGCCGAAAAGCAGGGATCAAAGTGCTAGGCCTCGTGGAGAATATGAGCGGTTTCGTTTGTCCCAAATGCACGCACGAGAACCAAATCTTCAAGGCTACCACTGGTGGTGGCGCGGCGCTGGCGAAAGAGATGGGCATTCCATTCTTGGGCGAAGTCCCCCTAGACCCGAGGATAGGCATGGCCTGCGACTACGGAGAGAGCTTCTTCGACCACTATCCAGACAGCCCAGCGTGTAGAGCGCTCAAACGGGTTGTCAGAGGACTAGCCAAAGAAGTTGGCGAGGTGGTCTTACCAGATGACTAGCATTTACGCAATAATGGAAGAAGAACCAGAACAACGTAACATTTTGAAACTTCAAGACCTTTCTCTTGGTTGGATGCATAGATTCCCTCTCCGTCGGCTCAGATGGAAGTTCATCGACAGTTGATCAACGTTCCAGAAGGCTTTACTAGTACTAGATCTCTAGCAAAAGCGTATATCATGTTATCGTGCCAGCTCCGACGCCTAGACTCCCGCAGTTTGCGTATGCGCAAAGCTGCAATAAAACACTCCCGTTCTTATAGTCTATTGGAGTTTTTGAGGGATCTCTTCCAAGTCGTCGGAACTCTCAATGTCGATTACTCTGCCGGCCTCGCTTGTATTCCGCATCAGCTCCTTTGCACCGGCATACATCATGCGACTTTCGGCGTTGGACGTGGTGGGAAGGTAGTATAATAGGACGTAAGGAACCGAAAGGCGACCATCGGGCTAGATCAAACATTTGTTAGCCGTGGTTACTCGGTATTTATCCACACCACGGAGCGCCCAAGGCCCGATCGAAAAGGAACAAGGTCGAACCTACCATAGTCAGTGGGTGACTGAGCAGAATAAAACGTGGCGAGTTATCTGGCAGGTCTTCCGCAATTTCTTCGAGTGACTTGTATACTACTTTATCGTCGTCTTGCCGTATCTCGTACGTTTTCTTATCGATCATATCTACATGATGCGCAAATAGCAAGGAGTCAGTCAGCTTTACCTAGTCTTCAGGACCAATAGTGGTGTCTTGTTGTATGAGACGTACATACAAATGACAGCTTGCGGGCCACTCGCGCGGGATGTGGTTAGCCTGAACTTGCGCAGGTGGTCTTTCGTCTCCTGCGAAAATGTGTAGAGGCGCGCTTCGGAGCTCTGGTCGCGATCGATCGCTGTTAGCAAGTACTGGGTTTTGGACAATCGCCAGTGTATGGTGGGGTGACGGGAATGATTTGGAAAGGTCGTTACCATCTTGACAATAGACTTTGCTTTGTTATTTTGTTGATTTAAAATATATGAATACCAGATGTAGAACTATACGCAGTTATTTCTACTATATATTCAATAGAAGCAGCGCAAATCAAGTTGGGAATGTCGAGTTGAATGTTAGTTCGTCGAGATGAGGATGACCCCGCCATGACGAAGCTTCCAATAGGTACATCAAGTAGGTACGAGCCCCACTTACCTACCTGCTAAAGGAGAGACTTGACGTATCAGCGACCGTCGAAGTAGTGGACCTCGGGTGCCCAGACGTTGGAGGATCGTGAGGAATCTATGCTGTCGCGAAGCTCACAGCGGACGCCAGCCTCAAGAGAGCCCCGAACAGCTTTTGTAAACCCATCGTAAGACGATTATACCCTTACCAAAAGATCTAATTACATCGACATAGCAAACTGCATATCGGGTCCTGGTCAGAAAGAAGCCAGACTCTCCTAACACACGTACACGCTGCCGGCATATCGCATCTTCACGAACTCAGGTATGAAACCCACATCATGGACTGCGTCACATACACAAACAAAGGGTTCATTTTAATTATTATTTAAAACTTCTAATTAGGTGGATATTGTAGTAAACTTGAAGGATAGTACCAACCATCACTGAGACACAGCACTATACTTTGTGGGTGTAGTCGACTAAGGTCATGATCTTGTTTAGACAAGCACTTGCCTTCATATGGGTGAGAGCCGTTGTCCTTTGTCAAATGCTCATTAGACCACATAATTGAGAGAGCCTCGACCCTCTGGCGGTTGGGAGTTGAAGGTTTGCACATGAACATGAACTAACCTGGGTGCAAGGAATGCATGAAGATAGTCATTTGTGGGAATCTATCATGAGATTGATCATTCAGAATAACTATTTGCGAGACCAAGTCCCGATAAAAGTCGTAATATGTCATATTCTCTCAAATGGTATCCAGTTGATCTGGGATAGGAGGAAAAACAGACAGCCCCATACGAGCGAATACCAATCACATGAAAAATCCAGTCCTTCCTCCATTATTATTTACCTGAGTCTCAAAATTCTGAGTGTTGTTGTTGTTGTTGTTGTTGTTGTTGTCCCCGAGGCTATAACTCACATCCTGGAGTATATCATTGAGTTCCTGCTCCGTAAAGTTGAAATCGAGATCCATATCCATATCCGTCGCCGCCGGTATAGTAGTATTGTTACTTTGATAATTTCCCGCTGCGGGGACAGCAGCGAGTGTCGTCATCGTCATCGTCGTCGTCGGGTTCAAAGCAGAGGAAGCGGCAGCGGCAGCTAGCTCAGTCGAAAGTACTGAGATAGCGGGCATAGAGGCGGAGGTAGGCAGTGGTGCATCGAAGCCCAAGTCCAGGTCCATATCCAAGTTGAAATCCGCAGTAGCTCTCATGCTAGAAGCAGGAGCAGGTTGTTGTTGCGCGGCTATTCCTCCGAATCCTGCCTCCTTTAGAGAAGCCTTGAATTTATCAAGCAAGACGGGGTCATCGCAGGCAGTCCTCTGCATACTCATGATATCGCGCGCCCTCTCCCTCAACTGTCCGTCACTCGGGAAGACGCCGCCCGTGATCTGCAGCTCCCTCTTCACGTACTCGGTCAGTCCGTTCTCGAGCTCGCGACTGCAGAAGATCTTGGCGGGAGCCGGGTATCGCCGGGTGAAGGTCCGGAGGAAGTGGTTCGCGGTCCCTACATCCGACTCGAAGGGTTTGACTTCGTCGCGGATGTAGATCTGCGGGTTCCCGTGCAGGGGCTCGATTGTGGCTGATGGATTGGGTGAGACGTACTGTTTTGTAGTTAAAAGAAAAACCCGGTTAGTCAAACTCTAGTGATTTATGATAGCTTTGGAATAGCACAAAACTTTGTAGAATAAGGGGTCGCTTTTCACTTATGGTGGACCGAGAGGATAGCGGGGGAAACACAAAAGAATGGATCGACTTACGGGAGGCGCGAAACCAGTTCCACCCTCTTTAACGCTCCAAGACACGCTCCGAACATCGAGTCCAGGACCGGATCCCGGCGGTAGGATACCAGTGTCAATCTTGAATCGCTGGAGCCACTCTTCATTATCTGCGGCTGTCTTATTCCCCGGGTCGTCGCTAACAAAAGATTAGCAAACAGAATTTTCAGTGGCAGAGATGCGGTCAGAACTCACTCATCATATACTATCCACCGCGCCTGATGCCTGAGCTCCTCGTCGGTTGGCGTGTGTCTATTGGGATTGTTGGCGGACATGGTGGCTGTGACAAAGCGACCGAGGTCCTTTGCAAGGCGACGGAAGCAGTTCGCGTCGTTTAAGAACCTGGCGCCGGTCTTGATTGAGCTTGTCGTGCTGGAAGCGCCCGGAGATTGGCTATTGGTCATCTGAGGGGATCTCTTGTTAGTAGACGTAGACATCACTTGGGGCGTGCTCGTCGGTGATGTTCGATTCGTAGTGGACGTGAGTCTGCTCGTCAACGGCGAAGTGCTCGACACCGGACTCGGTCGAGATGATTTCGGAGGGTGCCGCTCTTTGAAGTGGCCGAGCCACTCGGCGTCGTCTGCCGCGGTCTGGTTCCATTCGTCGTCCACTTCGTAGACGATGATCCTAGCTTGACGCTGCAGGTCAGCGTCCGCGGGCTCGTTCCCGAGCGACCTCTGTGACTGAAGATATTCTCCCAGTTCGGCTTCGAGACGACTGTAGTTATGGATCGTCGAGTCGATCGTCTTCGGGTCAGTTGACCGCTTATAGGCGTCGCCAACGTCTTCGCTCCGGGGCAGATGAGCGCGCTGTCTAAAGTCCTGGAGCCAGGAGGACGAGGCGTTGATCATGCGGACAAACCAGTTCGCAAACACCTCAGACGGGTTGCTAGATTTCTCCTCTATTCTTCCCAGAATACGACAGGCCTCGTCTTGGAGCTCGTGGTCCATCGCCGTTAGGCCCAATAGGAGCTTCGCTTCGACGTAATCTTGAAGCTCTTTTTCAAACTCGCAGAGTTCGAACATGTCGGATTTGCCATTAGCCCGAATAGATGCTAAGAAGTGGGAGTCTGGTGGTCGCGGGTTAAATACCGCGGCGTGTTTGGCATCTTCGGAAGACAAGATCAGGTCGCATAGCCACGAAGACGAGGACGCGCCTGTCGGTTTGAGCATGATCTCGACTCCATAGATGATGCGACAAGCCTCTTCTTGAATCTCCGAGTCGGCCGGAGGGACGCCCTGCTCCTGTATCTTGTTTTTGATCCACCATTCTAACTCGATCTTGAGGAGCTCATACGCGTTAGTCGGTGTTCCTCGTGGCACTTGACCAGTCTGGTTTGGCAAATGCGGCTGTCTTTCGTCGTGAATCAAGTCTATAAAGGGAGTCAGATATCAGCAAGCAAAAATAAGAGTCTCATGCGTATCTCACAGGGCGGAATTGAGTTCTCAACCATTTCGAGAACGGGCGCGTCGAAACCCCAGTCACCCTTCCAGTCAGCCATGGTATTACCCGTCTTGAAATGCTCGGCCAGGTGATCGACACGAATGGTCCAACTATCGAGAACCACACCGCAGAAACCACATCGCGATCGGATTGCTGGCGTTGCTACTCGCCATTTGTCCATCGTCCAGGGAAGGAAGGATTTGATGTTATGGACGAGTCGGAGATGTTGTTTTAAATGGTCCTTTCTATAGAACGTGCGCTCCTCTTCTGTACGTTCAGTACACCCAGAGAAATTGTGCGATTCGATATGTTCCTCATCTGGGTTTGCCACGCCGCAGAAAACACAGCTTGTCAGCCCGTTCTGCGGGTTGACAGCTCGAGGGCCGTCTGGAGAGCAAATCCATCGTTCAAGGGACAGGTGCAACGACTTTTCGTGTCGTTGCCAGTCGTGCTTCGTCCTAAAAGTCTCAGTGCAGAAAGTGCACTGGAAAGTCTTCAGCGGCAGACTCAGCTGCTCTTCTGCTTGCTTAGGTGGCGCGCGTCTCCGCCGTCGCCGGCCTCGACTGCCTCGAATGAATGACGGAATAGAGGACCCGCGGGACTGGGAGGAGAACGCAGACGCAAAGGAGCCGCCGCTGGAGTGTGAAGTGCCTAAACTACTGGCAGATGATTGATTGCAAAGCGACCTGCTAGATCCATCATCCGAAAGATTCCACACGTTCGGACTGGTGCGGCCAGAGCCCGATGTGGCCGAAAATGAGCCAGAAGCTGACACAGCGCGGGCGATAGCTGTGACCGAGGCCGGTTCGTTTTCGGGTGGGGAGTTAGCCCAACGCTGCAGGGGATTCATATTCTCGAATAGGCCTGGAGTGCCCCTTCGCTGGGGGATATCAATGGTTTGGACATATCCACGACCGATATGGGGAGAAGTTGCCCGATTCGGCTGTATTTTCCCACGGCGTCGAGCATTGGCCAGCCAGTTGGTGATCTGGGTTTTGTTCAAGCCCGTGATCTTTTGTAGGCTTTCCCTCTCCTCGTCTGTAGGATATGGATGATGGCTGTGAGTCACAACCCAGTTCTTCAGCACTTTCACTGATTCGCGGGAGAATCGAGCACCGATCTTGGGTTGAACTTGAGGCCGTTGTGGCAACGAAGATTCCTCCGACACAGTGGCCATCGGAGACGCCAGGGGGTTCGGGTTGGTCATGGCAGCGAGTTCATCTTCATGAAGAATCGACGTCTCCGGTCTGTCGCCCATGATGGGCCAAGGGTTTGCAGGGAAAGTAGCGCCGTCTTCAGGTGTGACGGTGGTTGTAGAAGGGCGGAGGCTACACTCTCGTCGAAGTGCAATACAACTGGTGCAGTAACCTCGATATTTACCCTCTGGAATCCTCTTGCACTGATAGCCCCACTGGGCGCAGTTGGAACAGGGCGACTCGGGCGTCTCCCAGTACAACTGAGGGGGGCCCAGTGATGCCTCACCTTCAGGATCAGGGTCAGGGTTAGCATAGGCCGAGAGGTCAACGTCCTGCTGCAACTGAGTAGATTCATAATGCTGAAGTGCCCAATAAGACCAATCATCACCTTCCACATCACCAAAGACGAGGTCCATGCTGGGGTCCTCCGATAGCCCAGGGGTTGGGCCCGGAACGGCATCGGTGAAATCCTCTGCGCCCTCCGACGCAGCCGGGAGGTCAAACCCGGCGTCAGCGGCCGTGGCGTCCCAATTGACAAAATCCATGGTCTCCCGGTCTTCGTCAGGCTCCGCTAGGTGAATTGGCATTCAAAGGGCGCAACTCGAGTAAAGGGAAGAGAACGCAAGGCAGACGCGTGCCACGTCAAAACACCCGGCGACGTTCCCGGTTATTTGACAAAAAGGGCGTTTCTGGATAGAAACGAGTCACAGACCTTCGAACGGGTCGACGAAGCCGAGAAAACAAATTGTGATATAAAGTCGTCTCCAGATTGGTAAAGCAACGAACTCGTAAGTGGCGTGCTAAGTATTCTTATTTTCATGAAGCACGGCAAGACACCTCGAATGCAAGTGAATATGATAATATCTATAAGATTCTCAAGTTGTCCATCGATAGAAGCAACCAGATAAGTTTACCAGGCATGCAGAAGCGAAGCGGTCAGCAAGACGAATCCTTGGCACCCGTACTCCGCATTATCAGACGGTATATTATAACAGCACGAAGCGAGTGAATCAGTCATATGGCCATAGTTATCATAACCTGTCCTCTGCCAGGTTCCGCGTGGTGAAATGCGCGCAAGAGGTTGATCTTCGTTTCTGAAGAGTCATATTCTGGCCCTTGAGATGCAGCTTAGGGCTTAGCTGGGACGGGAAACGGAGGTGTTCTGGTTGTCATGAGATTTTAATGGGGGGCTCATGTACAATTGTGGAGTTTTGCGCCCTTGAATTGACATGCAGGGCGTTCTATTTCTCTGGGTCATTCCACTCCTAGTCTAGTCTAAGATATTGTTGAAGCCTTATTGGTTCTAGATCTGGGTCGTTGTACTGTACGTAGATGGCTACTGTTACGGACGAATTTACTGTGTGAGCAGAAGGAAGGAAAGAACATCTGACTCAAGGTAGCATAGTCTGAACTAGGAATAGTTTCCGGCGGGGAACTGTTGCGAGGTGGAATTGCGACTGATGCAAATGTGAACGAAGTCGGAGCTGATAAGTATTCCTGGTTACAACAAGACCTTACATAGTACTTGAATGAATATCGTATACAGATAACGTTGGTCCGGCAGATCTATCGGGAAGCTTCATGTTGGTTAAAACAGGTGCACATCGCTAAATATCGAAATGTGTTGTCGCTTATTGAGATAGTACCCCAAGAATTATATTAGCGATGGGGTGCGGAATCTTTGTCCTGAGCTCTATGGACTAACGGAACGTGTCACGAATGGACCATGAACTCGGGACGTTGTACGCATCTCGGCTCGAACGTCTCGACCACGTCGGTCTGCGGGGGGGGAGCTATATACTAAGTATTTGTAGGTGAATAGAACTTGACACTACAAAGTCCTGAGAAGGTCGAGCAGTATCTGCCCCAATACTTTCACTGCAGTTGATCAGATCATACCATGTAAGGCGTTGACCCCCTGGCCTAGATAGTTCGAAAAAGTACAACTCGCCTTGTTGACGAATCCTATAGGGAGGCAACTCTTAATGATTGCATCCCCCTAAGTACTATCTATATATCGTTTGATCTTCACAGCCAGCTCCTCTGTCCGAAGACAACAACATTAGACAACGGTCATCCATCCCAAAGGATTTCGCACGTGGCAGTTAGTCAGATTCCCCCGGATAACCACCTATTTCGGGCATGTTTAACAACCGTCGGATTCTGCCGAAAGAATGAAGCTTGTTAAAAAGGATGAGACAAACGTTCCTAGGATCCTTCGTTAGTCCTGGCCTGGCACTAACAAGGAGACTCAACTATCAACGGAGCTTCCCCCAGCCCGGGCTGAGCTTTTAAGGGGCCATAGGTACATATTCTAACACAAAATCCTTATGTAAGGGACGGTTGGTCCAATCATTCCAGCTAAGGGGCATGTTTTGAAATGCTCGGACTCGAACTTTGGAGGGGCTAAAAGAAGTTAATGGCTGAAAAGTCTGCCACCAGCCATGCAAGAAAGTAACCGACCGACGAATCGCACAAGCACAGAGAGAACCCGTGGCCTCTAGAGTTGCTTCAGCGAGAAAAACGGCTACACTAGGGCGAGGTCTTGTACGGGATGGCCAATCGTCTTGTTTTTGATTTGCCACCCAGCTTCGCTCTATAAGGACATAGGTTTTTTCTTTCTTTCTTTTAAACAACGAACTCTTGCATGCCCGTCGGAGCAACGCCTAACTCCGACCCTATTCTGCTAGGTAGTATATCATATATGGTATCATTCCAAGTAATGCCCAAGTATCGTCGAGATTATAGTAGTATATAGTCAAAACAGCGTTAACAGTCCAGCTAATCAGTGCACCCCCGGTGCTCCCACAAATTATCAGTAGACCCGCTCATTCAGGTTGCGTCAAGATGGCGGCATGGACCGCATCACTGTCAGCGTTGGGGTGCGTCAAAGCCGTCGCGTTCTGCGGTCCGGGTTTCAGGTAGCAGTTACCCGGGGCATTGTTTATCAAGGCATATGTCCGGTTCGTCCAGGACGGGATAAAGCTGACGCCGGAGCAGGTGAAGTTCGCGTTAGAGGAGAGATCGGGGAAGTTGCCCGCGGTGAAGGTCGTGTACGACGCACAGGCGTCAATGCAGTCGTCGAAATTGCCGACAAACAAGGTCTGGAGAGGCGAGTTCGGCGCGTCGCTGTTGCAGTAGATCTTGAAGGTCGGCCTATTAAAGTCTGTATGTAAAGTCGCATAAGCAAACCTGAGTTCTACTAGGTTGTTTCACCCCACGGGCATCATCCCGTCGTTTTTTTTTCCGAGCGGAAACGTACATTGTGATGTGTATTCGCTGCCGGTAACACCATCCGGATCCGCCGAACATCCACGATCTATATTGCTGATGTTCGCTAATAAGGCGGCCAGCTTAGCATCGGCATCGTTGGCTCGTTTCGATTGAAGGCCAGTCCCGGCTGCTAATCCTATCACCGCAATGGAGAGAAGTGCCGTCGCTACGGACAGGAAGAACACTAAATTTATTGCGTGACCGCATATTGTTCGTTTTTGCCTCTCGCTCGGCTGCCCTATCGAGGGTAAGATCCCTTGCGCTGACTGGTGGTCGTATGGTTGGTACGGGTTGGTGCCATGGTATTGGCCCTTTGACGCATCGGTGACAGTCGCCGTGTCGTTGAACGAGTTGAGTGGTACTGATCCGAAGTTGTTCTCGCCGTGAGGATATTGCACTACTTCAGGTGTAGCTGCTGGGTAGTATACCTCGGGGTAGGTATTTTGATGGGTGGCCACTTCTGGCGCTTCGTGCTGCCACTTGCAAATGAATTATCAGTACCGAGCTATCATACTCCAGGACGAGGTGACACCTACATTCTGATGCATTGGCTATCTTGAAAAGAAAACTGTGACTAGGTTCTTATGGAGAAAACTTGCCACGGTTTAATAGGTACCATATATAGTCCAACTGGACCAAGGGCGATTCCACGTTTATAAGCACATTGGTATGGTTTTGATCATTTGTTGGTTGCCATCTAACACCACAATTTGAACTTTGAGGGTATCATCAACATCAAAATCAAATTTTCACAGCCAGAGTAAAGAGAAGTCATCTGATCAGGTAGATTCACATGGTAGATATAAGGACCAAGCTTTACGTACTGCCGTAACCATACAAATGCCATGTTTTTGAGGCCTTGCTATGTGCAGAGCAGGGATCAGGACTTGCCGGTCAACATCAGGAACTTCTTTTTGCATGCAGGGTCCCCGGGACAGTATCGAACAGATAGGTACGTTCGGCATTCTGAATGGTGCGATTCCTGTTTCAATCCCGCAGATGTGTCAGATGCCAAGGCCATTATTGGTTCTGTCTGCCTTGAACCAGACAATTCCGGCAGTGATCACTTTTACTCGGAGGGGCCGATTACATATCCAATCTCTGATAAATGTGCTCTAACCTAGGTACCTACCTGATGCCAATAGTTCCATAAGTACACATCATAGCTTCGGCTTTTCGACCGCGTGAAATGCAGGAGGCAGTGGGTTTCATGGAGACGTCTATGAAGGGCTTCTACCAGAAGCGCAGAAGAGAAGCGGTCCCGAGCGGAGGGTCCCTCGTTCACAAGTCAGGCCTGCTCAGGGGTCCGACAACGAGGCGTTGCAGATCTTCATTTTGCAGATAAATCGCATCGAGCAATAGGGCAGAGAACAGGGTCTCGACATATATACCCAGTTTATTTATAAGCAGGTAAGTTTGAGCTTAGCCGGCTAGAACACCGGCTAGAACACCGGCTGCTTTTCCTTAAGATGTGCTACTACAACAGTATGTATGCTTAGAGTAACTATCGGGACCGACATGACCACCGCAGCAACGGTCCCACGCGTTTTACCTGCCCCCCCCGTAGGGCTGGGAGACAAGAATCACAGGGCTGTGAAACGGATGACACCACCTAAAATGGCAGGATGTGTTACTGTAAAATAAGAAACCAACGGTGTAACAGATGCCTAGCTAGAAAACATACCTTACATATCAACATATCATACCTACAGTAGCCATCGGTAACACGCGAGACCAACGTACGCCACATATGATAGGCCTTAGTACGCAGCCGTGGATGATGAGACAGTGCAGCTAAGCTACATATGCCTGCTGACGCTTGCATGCTAGCTTAAAAGAGACGACTAACTTGTAGTTTCATCAAACGACCATTAACCCAGACCTTTGTTCTAAAATCTAGGGACATCATTTGGACCGTGATATTCTCGAATACATGCGTCTCTCTCCCTGACCATCGATGTACTGTATCGTACCTACCAGTAGTGTAAACTTAACAGCCATCGAGAGGCATCTTCCATGTTTTTAATACTGCTTACTCATCACTCAATGGTGCACGGCAGCTACTTAAAAAAATGTAGTAGTTCGGGTTAGGTACTTAACCAGCACCCACGTTCGCTCCCGCGCAAAGTGCAGTGGTGTAAAGTCCCCCCACTCGTAAGCGTTACGCCAAGGTGTTATGCTCTCCATCGTAGCAAGCAAACATTGACATCGTCAAGTACCTATATGTTTAGAAATAGAAGTTAATTATAGGAAACGCTCTGCGTTATGCTTAGATATAAAGATTCAAAGAGAAACACGCTGGTCTTGATTTGTTCAATTATTGGTCTTTTCTGAGCTAGTGTATCGGTTAGCAAAGCCCGACGAGTCTGGAAAAGGTCGCCATGTCTTCTGTAGATGAGCATAACTCCGATGTTGGTTACCGGAGGCCGAAGACCAGGCAACGAATCCATAAGGAGCCGCCGGCACTCACCGTCCCTAATATCAACGAAGATGCCAATGAACGCAAGCGGATTTTGAACGTTTTGGCCCAGCGTCGATATCGTAAGAGTCCAAGCTTCATTACTTCCTCGCAAATGCCTAACTTCCTCCTCAGGTGAGCGTAAACGTCAAGGAAAGCGCCATGCTATGGGGAATGCTACTACAACTCTTGAGCGTCCCCCTCAGGATAATAGCTCTTCTCCTGACGGACCCAATGAGATCGCCTCAGGATCTGTAACCACTGCGCCGGGTAACGAGGTTTCGTGCCAAATAATCGTAAACCCCGTCTCGGTCCCTGGATCTGTTGGCACGAACCTCGACTTCCTATCTGGTATAAGTTCGCAGACAAGCTGGTCTCTTGACCAGACAGTACCTGATCTCCTACCAGAAATGCAGCCGTTCTTCTCGAGCTCAGACGACGTCGCCCTGCAAATGGAAGTCCCACTGCTGGGGTCAGAAGTTAGCTTTCCCAACCCTATTGATGCTGTGTATGTGAGCAGCGACTCAGCTTTCTCGTCCAGTTGCCCCTCGCCATTGGGTAGCTCTGAGAGCACCAATATCTCATTCCCTGACTCATACTACCTACCAGTTAACGCGTTGACCTTACTGAAGGCTCTCTTCCGCATCGCCTTGCGGCTACAATGTAATACCACAACAATATGGATGCTCGAGGCTAACTCACCCTTCAACGACGGGACACACACAGCGTTGACGACTCAAAAGTTGCCTCCGGTATGGAGACCTACGCTGTCACAGTCGTCTATGCCGCATCATCCTGTGATCGATTTGCTACCGTGGCCAAACGTCCGCGATCGGATCTTGCTACTCTTGAGTTTACCGGACGAGGCCCGTCCGCCCACGGTGACTGGGCCATTAGGCGTAGTTCAGCTCGTCTATGATCTTGAGGATGCTGCTGAAGGCATGCGCGTTTGGGGAAACGACCCCTGCGAGCCTACTTCGTGGGAAGTTGGACAGGTGCTTTTCGAACGTTGGTGGTTTGTGTTCGATAGGGAGGTAATCGAACAGAGCAATTCCTGGCGAAGGCTACGCGGCGCTCCGATGTTAACAATGAAAAAAGAATAATTCAGTCTGAACGACATACTGCATCCTGCCCAGTGACTGAGAACTGGCTTGTACCGACTTACAGCGCGCATATTTTATCGAATAATCGCAGCCCAACAAGACGTTAGCTGTCGTAGGACTTTTAGCTCTGCCAGAAGCTTGCACTACGAGTGAATATGGCACTTAACCGAGAAAGATCCGTATTCCACCTTGTCCTGCGTGGTACCACGCCCGCCAGACCCTATTGATAGTTATGACCCCAACAAGGCTATGCCCCGGCTCCTTTGGAAGCTGGGAGAGGAAAGAGAATTAGCTGCTCAACCAGCCAGAGATACATGGACACGTGCGAATGGTTGCCGTTAGTCGCAAAGTAACCGAAATGTTTCCGCTGCCATTCAGCGTTGATGCTGAAGATGGCTTTTTCAACCGGGGGTCACACCGACCCGGTCAAGCTTAAGCCTGGTATTACGTATAGCATGTCAATATACAAATCACTATCTAAACACAGCCTAGCTAAGTTCGCCTTTCCGACTTTTCTTGCTGGAAGTATAACTGTGTAGCAAATGTGATGAATCCCCAGGGGTAGGGCAGCCTGGGATGGTCCCGACAAACCATGGTTGTGACACTCGACATGCCTTCCGGATTGCGGAGGATGTGTATGCTGCCGTACGTGTTCTAGTCGCCTGGGTCTCTTCACGCTTACTTGCCGTACAAGAACGAGACACGTTTGAACCCTGACTCTCCCAGCAATGGTTGTTGAGAATAGGTGCTGTGGAATGTGAGCTGGCCGAGAAAGGCGGTGACGCTAAAGCGAGATCTACACAGGTTTCCCAATGTAAAACGCGGTCTCTTTGTTTCTCACAGACATTGGTCCTCTCTTGCTACATACAAGTTCAACAGGGCTCCCGGCATGACCGGCTACAACCTGGGTGGTGTGTTGTGCCACAAACGGTACCTTAGGTAAGATGTATGCAACAGTAAAATGTAGGGTGTAAGATATCCGCCAGAAGTCATAAGGGAGATTTCTACGTAGCTGTGAACCGTATATAGGTAAGTATGGTACCTACCTAAGTAGAGACATGCTGTACCGAATAAATCATGTCTAACTCAGAGAAGACAGGTGAACCGTCGAACCAAAGTAAGTGTAGAACTGATTACTGCAGGTTCTAGGCTGGTCCTGCAAGTGCGATGGAGGGTGACAGAAACCTAAGGTGCCGGAAGGTAATTCCTGCCAATCGATGCCGGCCGGCCATCAATCCCTGGTGCCTGACATGGGCTGGCACTTAATCTGCGCGCAGCTGCCATCCGGTCCAACCCCGCCTTGGTTGAAGCTCCAGTGTAGGAGTCGTGAATTGTGCCAACAGGCAACAGGTACAGCAGTACAGCAGTAGGTACATACTACATATGGTAGTAGTGACTTGATGGAGGGGCGAGTTGAGGGGCATTGTGGTAACTTTCATATACAACCCTGAGACCCAAGAACCAGGAATTGTCCGAGAGAGTGTTGCCGGGCCAAGACGACCGGAGCTACGAACATGGCCAATTGCTGTAATCTATGGCTGTAGAGTGAATCTAGAGTAGTAGTTAGGTATACTCACTGTCGTCAAATGTTGCCTACAACCTACAATACCTACCAGGCTCCTTACTTTTCTATGCCACGGTGCTTTTCCATTACTAGGTAGGTACAGTAGCAGTAGGTAGCAGGTACTGTAGGTAGTACGGCAGCGGTATTAGGCCGTTTGGGATACTAGGTAGGTAGAGCAGCAGGTAGAGATACTGCTTACTTACCTGAATACAGTAAGTCGGACATGGCGCTAAGGATACAAGAAGCATTCCTACTGCAGGATGATGCGTGATCGGTGCATTCAAGTCAAGTGCCCAAGAAATAAGTGGCCGAACAGAACTGGAGAGTTTTGGAACTTGGGAGCTTGAGCCAATGGCTGAAGGCCGAAGCTCCATAGTCGGAGCTGTGGATACCCACTTCCGCCGCTTTCTTTTACCTTGAATAAGGTACCTACCTCAGACGTCTGTAGTTCAAGTTGTAGGGAATACGGACAGGCTACAGCAGATCGATCATCCTAAATTAATGTACTTACAAGTCTGACTTCGTTTTCTCCTCCTTTCTTTTACTGCTATTCTCACTCATATTCCTGTTTACTCTTTTTCTTGCTTTTCCGTCCCTTTCTCTCTTCTGCCTCCACTATTCTATATTCTTTCCGCTCATAATACTAGCGACAAGGTATCCGCCTTGACGCTTGTAGCAAGCCGCAATTGTCTGGGGTAGTAGAAGGAAAGCAACAGACAGGCACAGAAAACTTTAATTCTAAAAAGACCTTCTTGCAAGGCGCCCCAGCCACCACCTAGTCCTTCCCTTATGCCCATAACTACTTGGTGAGACACAACCTCTGCGCTCAATTTCTTGGTCATAAACAGCGTATAGTCCCACTCAAATACGGGAAATAAATAAACCAAGCATGTATCACAGGTTCCGTCATAGGGAACACAGCAATCATCATCGCCCTTTGCCACCCATATATTTCCATCTAAACGCCTAGGCATTCCGTAGTCTGGAAGACAATATGCTGACTTTGAATCCTAAGCTAGTTTCCCTTCCCTTTCCTGCTGATCTTGTGAAGAGCATTGGGCTGTTATAGTAGGATCTTCTGGCACAATGCATATTAATGCCATGGTCGCGGAGGCCGAGAGGAGCGGCGAGCCCTCCTTCTCCTTCGAATACTTCCCTCCCAAGACAGCCCAGGGTGTGCAGAATCTCTACGACCGAATGGAGCGAATGTATGATTTCGGGCCCAAGTTCATCGACATAACATGGGGCGCGGGCGGGCGAATCGCCGAGCTAACGTGCGACATGGTATTACAAGCCCAGACCTTCTTTGGCCTCGAGACTTGCATGCACCTGACTTGCACGGATATGGGCGAGGAGAAGGTCAATGATGCCCTACAGAAGGCTTATAAGGCCGGTTGCACCAATATCCTGGCTCTCCGCGGCGACCCGCCGAGAGAAAAGGAGAAGTGGGAGGCTACCGAAGGAGGTTTTCATTATGCCAAGGACCTCGTCGCCCATATACGTCGCAAGTATGGAAACCATTTTGCTATCGGCGTTGCCGGCTATCCCGAGGGTTGCGATGACAACAAGGATGAGGACTCATTACTGGACCACCTGAAAGAGAAAATCGATATGGGGGGCGACTTTATTGTCACGCAGATGTTCTACGACGCCGACAATTTTGTTCGCTGGGTAGGAAAAGTGCGGGAGAGGGGCATTAAGGTTCCCATTATTCCCGGCATCATGCCCATTGCCACCTACGCTAGCTTTCTTCGACGTGCAAATCACATGAACTGCAAGATACCCGAAGAGTGGATGGCTGTCTTGGAACCTATCAAGAACGACGACGCCACTGTCCGAGAGGTCGGGAAGAGCCTTGTGGCTGAGTTGTGTCGCAAGATCAAATCTGCCGGCATCGTTCATTTTCATTTCTACACCATGAACTTAGCTCAGGCCACGCGCATGGTCCTGGAGGAGTTGGGCTGGTTGCCATCATCACAGCGTCCTCGCAAGGCGCTCCCCTGGAAACAGTCGCTCGGATTCGGTCGCCGAGAAGAGGACGTCCGCCCTATCTTCTGGCGAAATCGCAATAAGTCTTATATTTCCCGAACCCAGGAATGGGATGAGTTTCCCAACGGCAGATGGGGTGATTCTCGGTCACCTGCTTTTGGCGAACTCGATGCGTATGGAATTGGCCTGACAGGGTCCAACGAGGCGAACCGCAAGAAGTGGGGCGAACCGAAATCCATACACGACATCGCGAGCATTTTCATCCGATATCTCCAGAAGGAGCTAGATTCTCTGCCATGGAGTGAGGCGCCACTATCAGGGGAGGCTGAATCAATCAAGGAGAATCTCGTCGATCTGAACAAGCGAGGGTTTATTACCATCAACTCACAGCCCCCCGTGAACGGTGCCAAGTCGACGCATCCAGTACATGGATGGGGCCCTCCGAACGGCTTCGTCTATCAAAAGGCCTACCTCGAGTTGTTTGTACACCCCGACCTGTATGGCGAAGTAATCCGCCGTATCGAAAATCATGAGACGCTGTCGTACTACGCTGCGGACCAGGCCGGAGTATTCGCGACGAATGCGCCCTCCGAGGGTCCCAATGCCGTCACCTGGGGTGTCTTCCCGGGCAAGGAGATTGTACAACCGACCATCGTCGAGAGCGTGAGTTTCCTTGCTTGGAAAGACGAGGCTTACCGACTGGGTAATGATTGGGCACGTTGCCATGATGCCGACACCCCTAGCCGTGCCCTGATCGAGGGCATTATGAGCAGCTGGTACCTAGTTAATATTGGTATGTACTAACACTAAAGGTCATGCGTGGAACCTGAAATTTCTAACCGTCTCCTAGTGAATAACGATTTCCACGATACTACGACAGTATTCGAGCTGTTTGATGGGCTAGAAGTGAAGGACCTTGACACACCCGCATCTGCCACAGCCCCCCAAGCCAATGGCATCAATGGCACTCACAAAGAGACGAACGGTGTAGCGGCATCCAACTAAAAATTTTCATGATGATTGAACGTTTTGGCGTATCTGGGTTTAGGCATTTTCAACAAGCATATGGCCTGGTGGTATGGGCCGAAGGTGTTAAGTGATTCAACAAGCATGTACTAGAGGCGTTTGGGATTTTTCAACAAAAGGTTCAGCACAGTGGGCTCAACAACTGGCTGGGAACCGTGTCCTCGAGGATTAAAGGGACAGGATAAAAGGGGCTGCATATACATCTCAACGATACCCAGGCGCTTAAATTTGAGGAGTCGACTTACGCAAGGCATGTGTGATGAGGCGACGAAGCGACAAACCTCAACGGTCTGTTCGCGAGGTACTTGGATATATTTTATTTTCTTCGGCTGGTAGCTGGTAGTGTTACGCAGTAAACGGGAGATATCGAAGCCAGGGTGCTATCTATCCATAGCCGTATTATAAACCATGTTCGAAGCTTTGTACTTATGGCTGTCTTTTTATGTGATGATTGTGACTGCCAGAAGAGATCTCGTAAATACATAGATTCCGTACATGATCTTCGATGGACCGCGTTAGGGTTGGTTATTCATGAGTGAGAAACGATCTCGTAGAGCCCCTATCTTTAGTATCCTAAAACTAAGACAACTACGATCCAAAAGCCTACTCTGGAAGGAGTTAAACCTTGGGAGCTTACTACCGAGGATCTCCCGCATTTGGGTCTCCACAGTCTGGTACCTGTGAGTGGGGATGCCTAACCAACCTACTACGTACATCATCACCTCCAGAACCCTCTGCTACTCTTGTCCTGTGGTTGGATGTAGGCATCAACTTGTACATAGTCAGAGTATCAAACTTTCCCATTGGTTTTCTTATATTAATGCGCTTTCGTCACTCATCATCTTTCCTATCTCTCTCGTATTTCATCCATACCCCCCC
>Ga0247782_1000288_pt1 | contig 48498 bp, 40 predicted proteins | sample UWRJL019104C5_FD_179928 | JGI IMG/M metagenome (GOLD analysis project Ga0247782, IMG submission 179928) | Plant litter microbial communities from Arlington Agricultural Research Station in Wisconsin, United States - UWRJ-L019-104C-5 | ecosystem: Environmental > Terrestrial > Plant litter >...
TTTTTTTTTTTGGGCGGAGATATATAAATATGGTTAGAATCGGGTCGAGATGCGAGATATACAAATGGAGGGATTGTCGAGGGCTGAAGCGTATAGGCTGGCAGGCAGGCAGACAACATGGAGAACAATAGACGGCGATCTTGCTTTGATTTGTGGGGAATGCAAAATATACAGTCGCCTGGGCGTGATATTTCATTCCCAGGTACATACATCTACGATATAATTGACCTAGACTATTCGGATACCTAGACTATTAAAGGTATATACGTTTCTAGATGTCTACCTTGTTTGCAATCTACAACTTATATCCTACTGATGCTAATGATTATTGAGTTGATGTCGTGTGCTTTGAGATATTCCTGTCCTGCACAAGCTCACTTAAACCAACTATGTGTATCGGCGGTGGTATGCCGAATAGGGGTTTCATGAGGCTCCACGTGCATAGATTCAAAGAGCTTGAGCCTAACTAAAAAGTGATGATGCTAACTGAACTCTCTCATCAATATGTTGCAACCTCTGGGCAACTTCTTGGTTAGAAAACTAAAGGGGAGAAGGTGCTGACATCTTGGTCACAACATATACACAGTACCTTCCCAGATGCCAACGTACCTGAATAAACATATCTCTGTAAGTTCTCAAGTTTAAGCAGGCGTGACTCAGGTCTACGGATCACTGCGGGTGGTCTAACTTAGTTTACTAGTTCTTCCATGCATCATATTACTCGGCTTGCATTTGCCTCTCCTTGTCCGATTTTTAGTCAACATCGTTTTTGGTTTCGGCAACCCATCAACTTGTATTGAGAATTTAATTAACGATTACATCACTCTATCGTGCCACTACTACCAAAGACCATTGATAAGAAGTCACGACATGGATAACAGTGATATATCTCCCTTGAACTTAGCTGGCCGCCCAGACGGAGGAGGCCAGTCGAGAGTAGGTATCCAGGAGCCTCAACGTGGCATCCTTTCCAATGGCCGTGGGACACCGGCGGCGACAGCTCCCAAAGACCAAGGGCTTGCCGAAGCTAAAGCCGAAGCTGAGTTACCGCAGCTATCTCAAGAACAACAGACGAATAGAAAGAGAAAGGGGAAGGGGAAGGAGTCCGTTTATGACAGGGACCGCTTTAGAGCGCCATATACTGAAAGCCCACCGGAATCAGGCCCTTCGGAACCATCTCAAGCACGTTTGTCAGACCACCCTTCCGCAGCCGATGGTGCTACATCTCCGCAGCCTCAGCGAACCGGCCCGGAAGAATTAAGACTGTCGGCCATTCCGGAACCCCATGTCTTGACGAGCGGGCCGAACGGATCGAGCTCATATAACCATTTGATACCTGGGACCCTGCAAAAAGGGTGGCGGGCACTGCTGCAAAGGTTCGATTTCAGGTGGTTTGCCTTCTCGGCAAGCACGAGTAGCACGTCTATGCTGTTTCTTAGCCTTGACGCTGTCTATCCTCAACCTTTCTACTACAAGGCAGCTGTGGTATTCCATGTACTGGGTCTCATTCAGATATGGCTCACTGCAGTCTTGATGATCCTTCGCCTGGTACTATGGCCAAGACTCGTTCTAATGACTCTTAAACATCACAGTCAGATTACTTTCTGTGCTACGTTCCCGATAAACCTCGCGATTGTATTCAGCCTGGTTGCCTGTCTGATGGGTAATGACCATGACCATGGTGCTTGGGCCACCTATCTTCTGGCTTCCTGGTGGATCGTTGCGATTCTAGCCGTGCTCGTCAATCTCGCTGTATTTTATCTTCTGTATGTGTTGAGCCCATTATTCCCTGATCTAAGACATTGAAAGAGCACAGACCCTAACTACTAGGAAAGAATCATTACCGTTTTGAATGGTTCTATTGCTTGGGCTCTATGCTAACTCGTTGTCTACTTATACAGGCATGTGGACAAAGAGTGCAACGGCATCGACGATATGACAGCCTGCTAGCTGCTACCTGCTATTTCGCTAATCGCCGTTGCTGTCGCCGGACATATACTTGCTGAAAGAATTACAGACAAACTCGCGCTTACCGTCATTTGGGCATCTTTTGCAATGATGAGCTTAGGTTTCTTCATCGCCGCTATAATTATGGCTAGCTACTTCCCCAGACTTCTTCTCGGGAGGTGGCAAGAGTCGACGACGATACTCTTGCCCCTGGGTGTCGTTGGGAATGCTGGATATGCAGTATTGATACTTACGGCGCAGACGGAGCGTCTATTGCCACCTGTTATCTCCATAGATGTGCCCTATCGCCTGCAGATTTTGGGCCTCGTGGGCAAATTTGGGGCTGTTGCCATATGGGTCTCGGGCTTTGTCTGGGCCTCATTCGCAGTATTGTATCATTGTCGGCACAAACCAGTGTTCAACTTGAGATGGTGGTGCGCCGTGTATTCTATTGGGTGCTACGCCCAGTTCACTTTGGCCATGGGCGAAATATTTTCTTCAATTGGTATTCGAGTTCTGGGGACCATCTTTGTAGCCGGGTCCATTATGCTATGGCTGGGCGTCACTCTCTTTACAGTCATGTGGGCATCGTGGGGTGACAAGTATGCCATTTTCGATGTCCCAGGAATGGATGCTCCCCCGAGCCCAGCGAACGACCACGACAGAGCACCAAAAAGAGATTGGCGCCATGCTGTCGACGTAGCATGTATAGCTCTTGACTCCATGCGGAGATAAGGGGCTGTGCAGTAGCAATATGGCTGCATGGTTTCGGGTATTCTTGTTGAAACAGGTCATATGACGTCGTGTGGAATCATAAGATAGGAGTGGCAGTGTTTCCAGAGGCATGTCAGACAACAGTCGTGTAGACTTAGTTAGGGTAGTGCTTTTATGCATTTTGTTTTTTTAGCTGTCCCGATGACACTTCGTCAAGATCGCACCAAGAGGCCTTGGCGTTCTGTTAGTGGCTTGAAGAACTAGGTGACAGACTTGAGACATGTGCATTGTGAATGTTTAGTGACGACGATACTAGCAGCAGGCAACCCGCACACGAGAGGAAACTTATCCATTACTTTCAAGTTGAGTTCTCTCTTGATAATACTACTTGTTAGGTGATTCAACTGCCAAGAAGCAGCGCAGAGTTCTTAGCCACCCATGATAAAGGCTGAAGATGGCAAAGCACCGTCATCATCTAGGTCTCTGATGTCCTGCTTTCTATAGCTAGGTAACTTAGGTAATATATATGTATGAAGATGAGGGATGCCAAGATGTCGAAATTCCGACTACGTGGGATTCTTCAGATCGTTTTTCTTACATGTGATGGAAGGATATTAAGGGTAGTCTAGCTTTTTGGATAATGCTTGGCTTCACGTGGACGGATCTGCGCCTCATTTTTATTTTTTATTGTGGACGACCACCTGTTCTTCGCTTAAGTAAGAGGGTAAGGGATGTGGTGGGTTAGGGTGATGAGAGCGTTAAAGAAGGAAAGGGAAAGGGGTTAAGCATGACATAAGCTTATTTCTTTTTGCTAATTATATTCTTTCTATTGCGTCATGCTGGCTAGTTTTATGCTCTTTGGCAATTTGAATCATTATGTGACAGGAATTAGTTTGCTAACTGTCTATGTTTTTGGGTGGGATAGATTTTCGGTATTATTGTCTTAGGGGAATGTTGATGGGAGGATACTATGAAGAAGATTTTGTTTAGGGGATTAAAGACTTTTTTATACTTGATATCGCTAACAAGGAGAATAGGACGCTATGTAAATATCAAACTAGACAAAGTAGATGGAAGTTAAATAATTATAACAAGAATATACTTACATAATTATCCTTAAGGAGCAGTCTACTGGCAGCAACTAGTCGTGCCGCCTCTGGTCTAGGCAGAATAATCATACAAATCGGGATGTTCAAGGTTTACATAAGAAGAAGTTCTCTAACACAAAACTCTCCAGGCTAGGTTAACTATGCTTGTACTTTGAATGATAGTATGGTGTGTAAGAAGTTAGAACTGAGGCGCGGACTGTATTACTGCGCGAGATGATCATTCCCGTAAGATATGATATCTCGGCGAGGAGGAGGTAACCTAAATATATCCCTTGATAGTCGGAGTTAGACGGTATTGTGAGGAAGGGTTGTAGATTGTGAGTGAGTGGTATGTTTCGCGTATAAAAGGGGTCCTTCGATGCCAGACATTAAAAGGAGATTTCAAACAGGGTCCAACATTCTCCTGACCTAGAGCGTCTCTTCACTCCATGATTACAAGAACTTCATAAACACGAGTTTCTACTTAAACAAACAACAAGAAAGAAAAGAAAAAAAAAAAACACAATGCTCGCTTCTATCCTACTCAGAAACGCAGCACTCCTTGTGGGCTTTATAATCACCGCAGCCTCAGCCCTCAACCTCAACGTGACAGTCGTCGGCAGCCACGAGAACAGGAGTCGTTTCGAGTGCTGGCAGATGTCCTTGCCCTTCGAGCAATCCAGCCAGCCTGGCGTGGCGGGGACGTCGGTTTCTTTCCTAGGGGAGGTGTCGAACATCACTTATAATGTCATTCCGGCCGGATTTGATGGGGGTTTGCATGTTGCGCCGCGGAATCAGTATGTTTAAATTCCTCCCTCTTCCTCTTCCTCTCTCCCCTTTTTTTCTTTTTTCCTTTTTCCCTTTTTTCTTTCACAACTATTCTCAGTCTCAGTCTGATTAATTAATTAATTACAGATGGATCGTGGTCCTAAATGGCATAGGCGTAATCACCCTCCCCGACAACAGCACCGCTACCATCACCGCGAGCGCCGGCGGGAGTGCCGGACAAGCGTTACTATTCGCTAAGGACACGGCCACCGTGAGCAGAAAAGGCCACGGAAGCCACTTCCCTGGCGTCGAGGAGGCAGTCTTCTTGCAGATACCCACCAGACGCGACGCGCTGCCGGACCATGTCGTCTTGTTCGATAATGGCCCCTGTCAGGCACCTGAGTTTGCTGGGCTGAGAAGCTTGGCGGTCGGGAGCTAGGTTAGGTTGGTTGGTAGTTGGTATTTGAGTGGTGATAGGGGAAGTTGGGAGTTCGGAGATTTTGTTTTATATATTTGATTAAGAGGGGGAAAGGGGGAGGTGGAAGGGAATATTATGTCGGAGGCAACGATGGGTGATATCTTAACTTATTTTTTCCTTGATTTTTTCCTTCTAGTGTTTTTAATCCCTTTTCTTCTTTGTTATTTATTATTTTGATGCTTCGTTCTCGGCTTCTCTGTCCTTGCAATACGTGCCTAACTGTCTATACAAAGTCCATAATCTGAAGTCTACAACTTTATTATTATAACAGTCCTACGTTTTTAACTATATACGAGGCTAACTCTTCTACCTTGGCTACCTTACCTATTCTACTTTGTACGGTAGTATTGTTTGTGAGTCAGCGCTGCATCTATGATCCGTGGCAAACACCCACTTATGTATGCAGGCAGGCACTCATGGAGGTATCTACTCCAAAGAAGGGGCAACTAGGCATGATTGGAGCTGTTATGTTATTTTTGGGGGGCGACTTGGCCGTGAGGCTGCGTTGTTACACGAGAGTGGAAGGTGCAACGCCCGCTCTAGCTATTCATTACGCGATACGTCGACGTAAAGAAATACCCCGGGCTCCATGGCCCCCAATCTGCCTGCTTCATTACCTAGACGACTCTGAGGTTACATAAGGATCTGTACTACTATAAAGTGTGCCCTCCCAAGGCTGTCATCGTGATTATTACTAATTGCACATTTAGATATAAGCGTAGTAGCAGAACAATGTAGCATTCCAGCCCGGCTGTGCTTGATGACTCCGTAAAGGGGGTAAACCCGATTAAATTGAGCACCGCTTGCTTAATATTTCCGAGAATATGATGGAATTCCCAGTCCACCATTTTTTATTGAGACGTCGGTTGTATGTTGTGCTGCGTGGATAGTAGCCGTTTCTTTAGGATAGGAACGCGTCAGTCAGAAAGTTGTCACCCTCCAACTGGATGCAATGTCTACTGATGAGCCTAGTATTCCCGCTTCTGAACGTCAGCATGTTCCTCAATATACGCCGGATTCGCATCCTCAAGAGACCGTCGGCAGCGACGCGAGCGACCGGGAGGAATGTTTAGATGGTGCTCAAGTTAGCGCGCCACAATTCATCCTAGGAATTGCGTGTACTTTATGGGTATTGATGCTTCTGTTTTCTCTGGTACTCCTCGTACTGTTCGGCGCACTACCCTCTTTGTCGTTGGGCTCTGAACAACCTTCAGCATGCCATCCGGATGGCACATTTAGTCCATTCGGGCAAGATTATAGCCCTTGGGCGCTTCAGGGATTATTCCAGATCAATCTAGGTCTTGGCAACTTAACGTTTACTCAAGCCAAGGTCATAGACGTCGTTTGGGATATTGTAAGTGGAACGACGACAGAGCCTTTCAAAGGGCTGGACAGCGAGTGCTTACAAGCAACCATCATCGTTAGGGCATTGGACGAGGAGGGCAAGCGGTAATGGCTCTTGTTTCCTGGAGAGTATTCTCGGATTACATCGCAACATCCCAGGTGGCCGTTCCCATTACATACCTCTCCTTTCGAGTTCTTTTTATAGAATCTACCCCATCCATTGCCTCCACTTGGAAGCTCGCTCAAGATTTCCACTTGCGGCGTGGTCTACGTTCCAAGGTGGCCACAATATTCATCGTTTGGAGCATGTTATTGATGCTGGGCTGGCCAACGTTTGCCGGCGCTGCCACCGGTTACACTCCCACAACGGCAGCTTTTATTCTCGTGTCTGACGATAACCTCGTCCCTTTTTACATGTTCCAGCCAATAGCTTATATTATACATGATGGATCGAGGGTCAATTTGACCGATCAGTATCCCATCCCGTTACTAGCGCACCCAGTCTTTGGTAAGATGGCCGCCCCTAGATGTGATACCCAGGAGGAAAAAGCTCACGTTTTGTAGAGGACCCTGTTCTTCGCAGTAGTTCTTCGCTTACGTTGCAACATGACTCTATGTGCGACAAGTATCCAGCGTATTTTCCTTGTATGCTTCAGGTGGCCGTGTCAAATTGTTAGTAGTCATCCCGCTGAACTGAACGTTGTTATTCTATCTATTGACCTTGAGCATATAGACGGGGTCGATTATGGATTTAATGACATAGAGAAATCGACCTGGTATATCAATTCCTCGACCTACGACCTTACTGGTGGGCTTCTTGATATAGAACCGCTGTCCATTGCGCCGGAGGATTGGAAGGAATGGAAGGCCGGGTCCGATCCTACCAAGAAACCCGATGCAGAATCTTTTAGAGATGGATCGAGGACAGCATGGTGGTTCTCAGACAAGAGGTACAACCTGAATGACATTCAGGACAACGGCAAATGTCAACCACTGCAAGATGTAGGTGTCCCGTCTTTTGAAGCTAAATATCAAAGGCATACACTAGCTGACGCCGGCCCAGAGGTTCAGATGGGGATTTTCTTTTCTCCAAATATTCATCCTTGTCCTCTCACTTCTAGTCTGGACGGTCGGGATATATCTACTATGGCTCAAGTCTCGCTTCCGACTACCATGCCAGAACCCTTTAGGCGTGCCCAGAGGGTATACGGCTTTGATACTACTGGCAAACACGATCCAGGAACATTTTGGAGAACTCGGGCTCAGCGCTCGGCATCTTTCAGAGAAGGAACTGAAGTCTGAGATACAAGAGCCTTTGGGAGGGGGGACTATATTGCCAGGAGTATCCCGCAACTTCGACACCTTTCGCAGTTGGCTGGCTCAGGACAAAAACTGGTTCATCGCTATTTCGTTCGGGATCACTGTCTCACTGATATTGATTTCCACCCAGGTAATACTCTTAAGCAGAATGTTTGGCATCCAGCCGCCAGTATCGATATCCGCGATCGCCTTGAAATTTGGCCAATTCGTGGACAAGCCTTTGGGCGCTTCCCTATTATTTATCAGTAGTCTTCTGCTGTCATCTAGCTTTGGGCTTCTGGCCGCTGTTGTCGTCACAAAAGGGCCGAAGGTTAGATGGTTGTTGGCATTTTGCTGGGGAGTGTGCGGACTGATTGTTGCACTGACCTTCGCCCTTTCCCTACGGCCGGAACGCTACTCTCGTGTCTCTTCCCGATGAAAGAGGCTAAGAGATTCACATACATAGATATTCTGGACACAATATAATTGCATCTCCATGATACCTGGTCACATCTTCACCTCTGGGGATCTGCGGCGATGAATGAGACTCAGCCAGTACTGGATTCCTGTCGACTAATGACTAGCTGCAGTTTGAGTTGTAGGCGTGCCTTTTGCCTCATTCACGTAACAGTGATCTGTCTCCCAACTCATGGAGCCCCCAATGGTGAGAACTAGACGGGTTGCTTTTTCGAAGTCATATCTCAGCGATTCGGAAGTTAGAAACAGTAAACTATTGTGCTTAGGACGATAAGAGGGGAAGTAATCGATTTCGCATGACACTACGAGCCCGCGCATAGAAGTATTCATCTTACCCTCAAACTCTACTATTATTGTCGGCTTCGGGGCGTGACCTACCCTTACCTTGCCTTCCTTAGTCTTCATAGTCAATAATCATAATGATCATCATCCAATACCAGGCATCCGGATCGAGGAGCGTGGAGTCGATTCAACGGTCTCGCCTGTGCAATGAGAGAATTTGGGTTGAGAAATTGGCTCGGTGGCAAGGGGATAGAGAGGAGAGGGGGATTTATAGAAGTATGTATATATACCGGAGGATTTAAATCTTCAACTTCAAGTAAGAAGATACCTGCTTAGAGTGGGAGAGGGGAAGGGCGAATTGAATTGGTTTACCTGGAATACCGGGAGAGGACAGTTCGAGGGGCAATTACTGTTTTACCTCATGGTGGGCATCGACGGTATTCACTGATTTACTGCGATTTACATGCTAAGGCCTCTGATACACAGATATTAAGGCATGATATAATTACTATAGTGCTGGCGTATTATTATAAACATTATATTTATCTATCTATCTATCTTATTAGGTTAGCCCACTCAGCTTGGTCCAGCCCAGCCCAGCCCAGCCCAAGTCCCTTCCTCATCCTTCTGAGTCATCATTCACCGCCTATCTAGGAATCTGCCGCGATGGTCTCCACCACGGCCATGATGCGATCTGCTTATGTTATCCAGCCGGCGCTCTAACTCTCTGAAACGCTGTTCATACAGATCCATATCCCTAGGCTGTCTTTTCTGGTGTTGATGCAAGTCGTGTAGTCGACTTTTCTTATGGTATGGATATGGTGATGAGTCTTGGGTTTGACTTTGTTGGTGCTGGTATGGGTCCGAGTATCGGCGATATGAATACGGGTGTGTAGTAGGAGGAGGAGGGTGTTGGTGTGTGGTATTGATGTATTGGGAAGATGATGAGGAGGGAAAGGAAGTGTTGTGGTCTCTCCTTCCGCCTCTCTCACCTCTCTGACCCCTCTCCCTTTCTACGCCTCTTTCTGCTCCTCTCCCTCTCCCCTCTTCTCTGCCCCGCCGTTGTCTCATATTTCTTGGTGCCGAAGGTGGATTCCATGTATGGTTTTTGTGACCATAGGGCTCCCTGCCTTCTTGTTGGTTGCTTCTTCTTTTTCTCTTATTTAACCGATTAGGCTTCTGATTCTCGACTCTTGGTGTGGCGGTGTCCAACATCGCTGCATCTGCTTGATGGCTGGGAGGCAGGGGTAAGGTGCTGGCGGGTTCTGGTTCTGGACATGTTTCTTCCTGCATCAACGCCACCTCGTGCTGTTTCTCAAACGCGGCTTTTGTATTTCGTGTATGTCTCCCCTCTGCTTCTCCCGCCTTTCCTGCCGTTCTAGTGTCGTTCCTCTCATTCCCAATCTCTATCCTGTTGCCAGCTTGGGCAGAAGCTCGGCAATTCTCCGCAAGATCACTCATGAACTTATCGTATTCTTCCAAGGTCGTAAGAGGTTTCAAGCGGACGTTCCCCTCTGGCGTACCCACCACGTCCTCGCTATGAAGAGGTGCCTCACTTGCAACCTCGCTCGCTCGCTCAGTCTCATCCCTCACGTGGTGCTCGTCGTTTTCCGGGCTTCCCCAATGTTTTCGTCTTCTCCGGCGCTGCGAAATGCGTCGGCACTCGCTGATAGCCGCGAGAAGCTTTGCGAAGGTGTTATTGCCGTCGTCATCATCCTCCTCCTCCTCATCATTCGCTAATTGCTCCCGCTTGACGAGAGCCCCGTAGTCCTGGCTGCAGAGTGCTGTAGCGATGACCCGGGCCGTCAGCCATGTATTGATGCTGTAACCCAAGCTCCCGCCCGCGTCGTCACCATCACCATCACCATCACCATTAAACCGCGAGACGAGCTGTTGCCAGAACGCCGTGTCCGGGCCCATGTCGTCGTCGCTCGATTGCAGCCACTGCTCTTCCGCCGCTACGAAGCAGGAGAGAAACAGCGTCGCTGCTTTAGGGGAGGCGATGATAGACGTTACCGCTGCTGAGAATTCGAGCTCTGCTGGAAGTACCATTTGGACCCCTTTATCTGGGTCTCTGGTTTCTATAGTGCGTACGGACTTCCTCCGCTTACCCGTCTTGTCTTGTTTCCTGATCTGACGAAGAGGTTAATAGCTATCCTACCTGCTATTGGGGCGCGGTTTGGTGATGAATTGTCCAGAGTGCACTTACTGGTGTAGTTGGAAATGCTTTAGATCGTTTCTTCTTTATAGACAGTCTTTCCGCCTGGGCAAAGGAAGGCGAGCATGATTGCGGAGAGTCTTCGACCTTAATAGGTCGCGACTTGCTGCCTGGGGTACTGGGTCTGTGATTTTCCAGCTTGTAGTGAATTACGGAAATGTTTCCCTTCTCGATTTCCCTATGGAGGACTTCTTGTGTATTTGAGGACTGAAGGATTTCTCGCAGCGCTACAGCAGGTGACGCACCGTTCCCTGGATCCTTTACATGTTGCTTTGGAACCTCCGGTGGCGCTGGTGCATTTTGAGGACGAGTTAAGTCTGTCAAAGCTCCATGTTGACCCTGTGTGGCTCTAGGAGGGCTAGTGACGGGCGCGAAGACGGCCGTAGTGTGACTCGGCTCACATGACGGAAAGCTCGGGACATATTTTTGTGGCGTCTCGGCTACCGGGTCTGTTGTACAATGAGAATTTCGACCTCCGCGAGTCTGACGACGAGACGGACGCGGGGAGGACCGGTCCCCTCGCTTGCATGAACGAGTATCCCGCGGCATCCCATTACTCGTGTGAGAGAATATACGACTGTGGCCTGAGGACGTTCAGACTGGAGTCCTGCTCTTTGCAGATTGGACTTGAGATGTGCATGTGTGTACCAAGATAGTCCGAGGCAGCAGATGTCCGAAATTTCCTTTCATTTTTTCCCTACCCCTACCCCTTTCCGGTAAACCATACCTGATAGATCGGATAAGTGGCCCGACATTCTCTCGTCACTGTGTAGGTACTCAATTGGGGGTAATATCCCAAGCGTAAATGGATTCGAGTGCAATTTTACTAGTATGGAGCAGTATGCCGGCGGACGGCGTCTAAAGCGTCGAGCCGTGTGCGTGGGGAGGAAAAAGAAATAACAATCCTGGCTGGCGCTTAATTGGCGTTCGGGTTGGTGTTCGGTCGGCGCCTGCTTGGTGCTGGCCCGAGCCTCCAATAGTCACCTGGTTGAGGCTTATTACCTTCTCATTCCGGGTAGCCTTCCCGTTCCTAGCCTCCCCGTTCCTAGCCTACTACGTATTCTGCTAGCTGCCAAGACTCCAGGGCGAGAGCAAATGCCAGGTAAATCCAGGTAGGCTTGCTCAGAAATGAACTTACTATGAGTATAGTATGTAATCTGTACACAGTGGTGATACTCGTTATCCTATGAATCTAGGTACCTGCCTACTTAGACCGCTAGACGCAATCACCTTAGGTAGGTGACAAGTCAAGTGTTGAAGTATAGCAGATACTAGATGACAGAATCTATATGTGCAATGTATGGAGAATCATTCCGGAACACCTATAGGTCGGCGTATTAAATCTCTATATTAATTTAGGATATGGTCGACGTGCATAGATTGGCATAGCTTTTTTCACCCCGACTTTGCCTAGCATATGCTACCTTTTGTAGCTACTGCTGGCAAATAATATTGCATGTACGTCAGGTAGATGGCGACAAGTAAGTCTGTGGCAGATCAGATGATTGCGAATATATTTGCCAGGCTCGCATGCTTGCATTTGGTACTGCCTTATCAAAGGCACCTGAAGCCATATCATCCACCCATAATGAAACATTACGCTAAATGCACCCAGTTGCCGTCTATTTCGTGTTGTAAAGTCGAGAAATCGTAAAGTCGTGGTGTTGAGTACTCGATGCTTATTGTTTCCCAATGTCCCGGACACGCCCAATAAATGCATCGTCTTTGCCCTGTCGAGCGAACTTCGAATAGTCTTCAAGAACTCCCTGCAAATCAGCCGCCGACTGAGTGCCGAGCAGTGACATTTCTCTTTGCAATAACAACGCTATAGCAGCGTCAATTAAGACACCATCTCTTTCAAATACGTATACATCCCATAATCGTGTACATTCGTCAATGCTTAAGTGCCTAGTAAATAACGTGGTGAAGATATCACTCAGGCGCACGTTAACATCCAGATCGGTCGAAGTGGATTCAGTGAAATGTCTGTGAAGCCGTGGTGATTTCGCCGCAAGCGTCTGGTTTACGAGCTGGTATACCGATGACTGAGCTCCTTGGTCGCTAGAGAGGAATGACAGAGGAAGTGACCGGTTTAAAATATTGGCTAACGCTATGAAAGTGGACGCGGCCGTGCCGAGATTGAGAAGCAGGAGCGCGGCGATCGTCTGTCCCGTGTTAGCTTTTTATGTAACTTAAACATACACAGTTGGTCTGGGGGATCTTACATGGCAACCGGTTACGTAGCCAATGTCGCTCCTATACATCGAATATGCACGCAGGACATCGACTACGTTTTGGTGGAGAGGCGCGCCAGCTTGGAATATTTTAAGTTCCGGCCAAGTGCACTCCTCGGCGTCCTTTTGAATCTCCGAAAACCAGGCCATTCGCCGTTCGTCATCGACCGCAGCATTGCCCTTTTTAACCCGTTTCTCTACTTCAGAAGCCCTGGACAAAGCTGCTTGGAAGGACGTAGTGGTTAGTCCTAGTTCGTTTCCGATTGCACGAGACCAGACGGCACCACGGCTTTTAGGCGGTATTCCCTTCCACCATATGCCCCGTATTCGCTCCTCGTGGATAGCGACGTCCCATCTTTTCAAGACATCTTCCCATACCTGCATGAGATCACTAGCAGCCTTAGCCTCGTTCTGTTCCTTTTCCCGACGGGCAGCTTCCCGCTTCTTTTCAGCTTCCAGGCTGCTGGCTATCATTTTTTGGTATTCTTTCAGATGCTTCTTTTCCTCCGCTGGATCTTTGGGCGGCAGCCACGAAGGTCTTGTCCGGGAGAGAACAGCCTCTTTCTCCTTAGATATTGGGAGCGGGTCAATCATTATATTGCTTCTCCGGAGTGGCGGCAATTCAGCAAGCGCCGATTTGACACGAGGCTTGGAGACGGGACGCACATTGGATGACTGTGCGAGTCCGCGTCTCTCAAGTTCGTCGGCGTGTTCTTCGAGTTTCTCGGTCAGTGCTTTAGCTTCGGGATTAAGTTCCGAAATCGCGGCGGTCCAACTTTTTGCACGACCCTTGATTGGTGAAAGTGGTGATGATATGTGCGAATCTCCTGAATGATCGGACTTCCACGTGGGTGATTTCAGTGATCCGCGATCAGCGGCAACAGGTGGTGTGCCATTGCCCACACTACGCACACGTTCCTTGGGTTGTCTTTCGGGTGAGGTCGAGGCAGAAACTGAACGGCTGCTCGACCGCTCACTTGGCGGCCGGGGCGATAGAGGTACATTATCAAGTATTAGCCCATCTGGAATGTCGTCATCGTCGTCTTCTTCGTCATACTCCCCGCCAGTATCGGTCGTTGACTTCATCTCTCGATTTGACTGCCAACTGCTCCTGCGAGGTCGGGGAGCTATGTTGGGATCTCGGGGGCTGAGAGAGCGAGCGGGGATATTGGAACCGGGGCTGCGATGACGACGGGTTGTGCTGACCGAGGATGCAGAGCGAGTCGAGAGAGTTCGGTTGATCGGTGGCCGCGGTCTGTGTGCAACGTTTAGTGTGAGACTTTGGGTGCTCACATCGCGGAATTGTGTCGATAGAGAGGGAGCCACGGGCCTGGTCTTTGCGAGTGAAATCACGTCGCGTGGCCGCCGAGAGTGGGCGAGATCTCGAGCGGGAGTGTGGATGGTAGGGCCGACATGTTTCACCGAGGCCGCTCGGAGATCAGACGTAAAGGTCGACATGTAAGGGTTTGGTTTCGATTTGGCATGGGCATTTGCAAAATGGGCTGAGTTTGGTGACATCGTATCGTCTTCAAGGCCGATCTCTTCGAAGTGGCCCACGCCAGCAGCCACATCATTGTCCGGATCCGAGGTAAACGAATGAATGGAAGATGCCTTGGAAGATTTCGACGAAGACATGCCGGGCGGAGAACCGGGTCGGGAGACGACGAGCTCAGCCGTGTTGGCGGTCCCACTGTAGATCATGATCTAATCTGCGTATATCGTCTCTGTTTGGTAAAGACAACCCGGATTACCAGCTCCTTGCAGATCGAGAGTTCGAATTCGCGAATATGATTATCAGTAGGCAGTAGGCAGTAGTCTCCCTTGATATGTCCCGTTCTCCAATTGTTCCTCGGCAGCCTTGCAGGACCACTTGCAAGACGAGGCCGCGGGACTAGAAACAAGCAGAAGGGATGGATAGAAGGGATGCTAGGGCAAGTCGGTGAATTAGATGTTTCAGCCCTTGGAACATAAACAATTACACGGTTCTCGGCTCTTGTGAACAAATCCAAAAGGGGGAACCACGTGTTACAAGATCCTGGCAGAACCCTTAGGTATCGGCTGTTAGGGGCGGAGGATGAGGATGCAGCTATGAAACTTTGGAGATGGACCAGGACTAATTGGGGAATTAAGGAGTGATAAAACAAGAGTCGCTGCTAAAACATGGCACATAAAAATCATCGATATCAAACACAGTTCGTTGGGCTCCTTCTTCCACGTGTATCAGCCACAACCAGCGGCGATGCTGTCGATGCGGTGTGCGATTCTGTGCAGGTTTGCGGGAAGGCTCGTATGTTTCTAATCCACTTGCCAGGATCGAATTTTTCTCGCACCGGTACGCCGAAAGGAATATGCCAGGAATATCGGAACGCTGATTTCCGTGCTATCCTGGGCAAGTATATGATTGAGATCGAGAATAGGAGATCCAGGTCGAAATTAGAATTTTGTATCAGTATGTGTATGTATTACAATTTGTCGATTCAATGGCCGGCGAGCGAGTGTGGGAATGGCTGCATGAATCGATATTCGAGCATATGTACAGGTAAATTGGCGAATGCGACACGGCCGGATCACGAGAGTGACGTGATAACATACATACGTGATATGGGATGTACGTCGTCTGATACGTAGAAAGCGAATGACTAGATGTGCGAGGAAAAGAGAAAAATCAAGGACAACAAGAGGCAGGGGAGACAAAGGTGTGTTGAATGGGAAATGGGAAATGCTATTGTTGCTCCCTTATTGTTGCATCCGCAATCGTCTGGAGACTAGAGATGAAGGAAGCGGCCACGACCTAGGCAGATAGGCCACAAATTCTACCCAATCACAGACCACGATGTAACGCCGATCGAATGCTCCATTGAACCACAAATCCTGCTTCAAAAGATGCAAGAGTTGCATGATGATGATGAAGACGAAATGGATTGAGCTAGCCCGATATGACCTAAGTCGGCCAATTGTCTCTTAGTGGCCAGAGAGGTGGGGACATGCTGGCTCTATATTGCTAAATTTTTGGTCCGACGTAAATAAATTCATCAAGTCGTTAATGCTTTATCGTAACCCTAAGCACATATGGAAATTAGGTTGGTTGCACGGAATGGCATGAAGCATGCTACCGCTTGACAGTAGGCAGTAGACGGAAGACAGGTCGGGCTCCTTGCATGTCATTACGAGCGGGCGTGCTGATCTTCGTTGTAATACCGTGACACCGCATTGTTCTCTTTAATAAGTCTCCCGGCCTATGGCGATGTCTCGGTTCACGTCGTTTATTGTCTGTCACCAAGCAGACCAATTCTCTTGCCCGGATCAGCTAAGCACTGAATACCCTGAGATAGGTAGTATGTATTAGATGCCACACCTACCAATACCTTCTCGCGGATACGCGTTATATCATATGCCATACACAGAACGCCTCGTCCTACCCATAAGTTTCTTAGAGTTCGCTTCAAGGAATAATCTCTTCCGTCTCCTCGATAACCTCCTCCACGATTTCTTCTATCACCTGCTGCTCCTCGTTCTCCGCTTGCTCGATTTGTCCTTCGACGGGGCTCTCCGGGAGGCCTAGCTCGCGTCTCTCTTCCTCTACTTCCTCCTCCACTGATGCGCGCCATGCGAGCCATTCGTCCAGTAGACGTCTTCTTGCCTCTATGACCGCCAAATCCGCGGTGGCGCCACGTTCGGCGTCTTCTTGTTCGAAGGCCTTGGAGTACTCACGCAGGTTCTTGCGAATCTGCTTCTGTTCCTCCTTGGAAAGCAGAGTGGGTGGCCGAGGACGCCATGACAGTTGACGGAATTTCTCAACAGGCTCTTCCCTCAGCTGCTCGCCCCTGAAGTCGTAGATGTGATAGCCATTCTCCGTCTGTAATTTATATCATTAGTCCAGAGATCGAGATAAAATATGCCAATTAAGAACTCACCGCATGCTTCCATACTGATGCCCAAGAGGCAACGAACCGGCCTGACGGATCCCACTGGATATCGGTGAGACCGTAATGGTCGGCCGTATTCATGAGTTGCAGGTTAGCCGTCAAGTCCTTGTCGCTTTCCGGCTTCTCGCCTTCGAAATCAAGATCATAGAATTCGAGGTCTGAGTTCTGTTGGTTGGCCACGGTGGCGATAACAACAAACCTTCCTTTTGGTGACCAGTAAATGGCATTGCTATTCTTCTTCTCCAACGTTCGCAGATGCTTGAAGTTGCCTACGGCTAGGCCCTTGGCCTTCTCCGGGCAGAAGAAAGAGACCGAGGTTTTGGGCGGTACCGCCGTTGGTCCTGCTGGCTCGGATGTTGTGATAATGACGAATCGATCCCCCTTTGGTTCCCAGGCGAAGTTGATAACAGTATCCTTAATGGTATCTACAACCTCGACAGGAACTCCCTTTTCCTTAATTCTAAAAATTTCGAGAGTCGTGGCTTGCGACTTTTTCGACTTGGAGTGCCTATCGACTTTGACTGAAAGGTAAGCAGCATCTGATTGCCAGTGAAGCTTAGCATCAGTGACGCTGAATAGATTGAGCGTTCGGACAATCTGCTTCGACGGTATGCTCATCAATCCGACCTTGGCTGGGTTGCTGCCTATCTCGGGGGTCCAGAAGCAGAATAGCTGTTCATACGTCTTTATGCCTTCTCTCTGGGGTGTGGCGGGCGCCCATTCAAAGTCCATGACACCATCAATCTTGATTGTTGTCTTATCTAACAGATTCATACGAGGCAGCTCATATACGGAGATAGAAGAACCCTGAGTAAGTCGGGCCACATACTTCTCGTCAGCGGACCATTTAAATGCTGGCCAAGGGAACTTAGGCAAGGCCTTCGGCACGCCTTCGGTGGGAGTCGGAAGATCTAAGTTGGCGAATGATCTTAGAGGCTTGGCCGTTTCTACATCCCAGATGACATAGTTCTTGCCGTCTTCGTCAAGAGACAATTGTGGATGGCCCTCATCAGGAATCGAGATAGGGCGGTTTGACCAAGTGACGATGTATTTCTCGCCCGGGGAGAAGTCGAGCATGTTAACGAAAGGATGAGCGAATCGTTTTTGACGTGACCAGGATGCACCACCCCAGAGTTGGACACCTTGTTGGTGCACCGATACTAAGTACGTTCCCAGGGGTGACCATTGTATGAAGCTCTCAGTCCAATGCTGGCGATCTACAATTGTCTCGGGCGTGTCCTTCTCATTGTTCCAGAAAACACCAACCGAGTCACCCCTATACATAGCAAGTTGATCACGGCCCCGCCCGCTGGGATCGCTTAAGAATGAACGTAAGTGCTCCTTCTCAACGAATGGTTCAATCTTGGGGGGCACATAATTATCATCAACTCGACCCTCGCGTCCGTACCGATCGATGTCGGTCATCTTGTTGACTCTGAGAGTGTGTTTCTTGTCGAGGGGTACCATATCCAGCTGTCTAACAGCGGCAGCAGCCTCGGCAGCAGAGGAGAACTCGACGAAGGCGAATCTGTATGTACTTGTTAGAAAGGCCAAAATGTGGGTGGTAAGGAATACGAACCCAAATGATTTAGCATCCTCACCCTCGCTCATAGGCATATAGATAAGATCTTCCTTCGTCTTACCAACCTGGTTCAGTTTCCTCAGGAGAAACTTAACTAACTTTGGCTTCTGATCCTCGGTAACAAGGGGGAGGCCATCGATGACAACAAATGTGTCATATCCTTGCTCTAGTTGAACCTCGTACTTCTCCTTCAGGTCCGAAAAGTCAATGTCATCCTCATCGTAGTCATCCTCATCGACGTCAGCGTCGCGCAGGTGATCGAACGACGGTGCCATATTGGGCTGGCGCGATAATCGATTAGGCGAGAGCGCTTGAGCGTCCTGGAGACTTAAGAAATAAGGATTGTCGAAGCTGTACCAAGAAGGGTATGGGATCCTTTGTATCGCTTGGTAAATGGGTTATGAACGGGGTTCGGCCGAGTCTGCTGTAGATTATTAGCCTGCGAAATAGGTGAGCCGAAGATGACAAATGATGGCAATATGCAAAGTATCAACAAACCTTTGGTGCTCGACTCCTGCCTGTTAGTTGATGAGCCTTGGTCGAAAATGTAAAAATCGACCGGTTGGCGGCGTGATTGGGTGGGATCGATGGAGCTTCACACAATATGAAGAGAATAAGTGGAATCAATTATTTTTTGCTTAGCCCAAAAACTCTGCAAAATTGCTGCTAAGATTTGTGCGCTGATGCGGGGTGCTAGGGAGGTACAAGGTATCTGTCCCTAAATAGCCCCTCTATCAAAGGTTTCTTATCGGGCCAGCTGGTTGGCTTAAACGGAACTGGGTTTTCCCGCCCACTTACACTAATGCGCTGCAATACAATTGACAAACAGCCTATGAGAGACAGATACTGACCTCCCCGCACCACATGCTATAGGTACCTACAGGCCATAGCCAGGGGCCTACTGATACGTCAGTCAGCACAGTACCCCGATACTCGTAGGCCAAAATAATTTCTGCTCCGAGCTTGTTGAAGATCGCATCACCAGACGCATTAGACATCGGCTAGCACTCTTGCGCACTTGATATCTCTGACAACGCCTTTGTATTCTGTCCACAAGTGCTTCCAAAGCTCCAGGGTTCAAGATGGTACGTCTCTTTGTAAAAAAAAACCTTCCATCACTGCCCTGTTCTTTGAATGGTTACTAACTTGGCTTTTCCCGCCAGGCATCCTTCATGCCCACCCAGATTTTCGACGAAGGTACCACCGAAGAAAAAGGAGAGAATGCTCGTCTTTCTGCCTTCGTCGGCGCTATCGCCGTCGGCGATCTCGTAAAGAGTACTTTAGGTCCTAAGGGCATGGACAAGATATTACAATCTGCGTGTGTACCCCTCCTCAATATCATGGAGGAGCCGACTCTAGTGCCAGTATCTTTGGCTGACATGTGGTGGCACGTTATAGATCTACACAAGAAATGATGGTAACGAATGACGGTGCAACTATCCTCAAATCGATCGCTCTTGACAACGCCGCTGCCAAAGTTCTCGTAAACATTTCCAAAGTGCAAGACGATGAAGTAGGAGATGGCACAACGTCCGTTGCCGTACTGGCTGCCGAGCTCCTGCGTGAAGCTGAAAAGCTTGTCGACAAGAAGATACATCCTCAGACAATTATTGAAGGTTACAGATTAGCCAGCCAAGCCGCCTTACAAGCCTTAGAGCACTCTGCCGTCGACCACAGCAAGAACCCCGAGGCATTCAAGAAGGACCTACTATCCATAGCTCGCACAACTCTGAGCTCCAAAGTGCTGGCTCAAGATCGTGATTTGTTTGCCAAGCTAGCTGTGGAAGCTGTTCTCCGACTCAAGGGTTCCTCCGACCTGAGCCATATCCAAATCATCAAGAAGGTCGGCGGCAAGCTCAGCGATTCGTATCTCGACGACGGTTTCATCCTCGACAAGAAAATCGGTGTTAACCAGCCCAAGCGCCTAGAAAAAGCCAAGATCCTGGTGGCAAATACCTCTATGGATACTGACAAGGTCAAGATCTTCGGCGCTCGGTTCCAAGTAACCTCGACTAGCAAGTTGGCGGAGTTGGAAAGGGCCGAAAAGGAGAAGATGAAGGCCAAGGTCGAGAAGATCAAAGCCCACGGCATCAACTGTTTTATCAACCGCCAGCTCATTTACAACTGGCCCGAGCAGCTGTTTACCGATGCTGGGATTATGTCCATCGAGCATGCTGATTTCGACGGTATCGAACGGCTAGCACTTGTAACGGGCGGTGAGATTGCATCGACATTCGACCATCCTGAGCAGGTTAAGCTCGGACATTGCGACCTGATCGAAGAGATAATCATAGGCGAAGACACTCTGATCCGATTCTCAGGTGTAGCCGCCGGACAAGCTTGCACCATCGTTCTACGAGGTGCTACAGATCAGTTGCTAGATGAAGCAGAGCGGTCACTCCATGACGCCTTGGCAGTTCTCTCGCAGACCGTGTTAGAGCCTCGGACGACCCTAGGCGGCGGCTGTGCGGAGATGCTCATGGCAAAGGCCGTCGAGGGCGCAGCCACTAGAGTCGAGGGTAAGAAGCAGATTGCTGTATCATCTTTTGCGAACGCGCTTCGACAGCTACCAACCATTCTCGCCGACAACGCTGGTCTTGACTCGAGCGATCTAGTTGCGAGATTAAGAAAGGCTATTTATGATGGAATGTCGACATACGGTCTTGACCTCATGACACCGGGTGGTGGTATAGCCGATATGCGAGATCTGGGTGTTGTCGAGAGTTACAAGTTGAAAAAGGCTGTTGTTTCTTCAGCAAGTGAAGCCGCCGAGGTAAGCAACAGCATGCAACCCAGAACGTTTTAACAGCAAACTGACGATGACAGCTTCTTCTGAGAGTTGACAATATTATTCGCGCTGCTCCGCGGAGGCGCGAACGGAACTAGAGGCAGGTCGACCGTTTGCGATAAGGACGATGCACTTTGATCATTGATAAGTCCATCAACGTACACCTCATCAGTCTAGAAAAGAGATGATGACGATAACGAGAATACTATCCTGGGTTTGCTGTCTAGCCATATGCCTTCGTCGTCTGTGTGCGTGTCGAGGTATAGCTGGCCCGAAAAGTAGCAACAAACAATATCAGAAAGCCTAGGTACCTAAAGTATCCAGGGCTGGGAACCGGAGGTGAACGGTTAGATAAAGAGTCGCACCCTCGAGGTACGACAACTCTAGCACGGATGAGATTCCAGCAGGTATAAACAAGTCCCGACAAACAGTAACTCTATAGCTAGTCGCCGGTGAACAAGTAGCAGGATCTCGCTGCGCACCGGGGCCATTTAATCAAATCAAAAAATTATCTTAGCGCTCAACTGTGCATACCTCTGCTATGAGCTAGCTTCCTAGTAGACACCTGAATAGTTGGAGTAAAAAATCATGTTCACGTGGATGGTGATGGTAAAGTATCAATCACTGTCATCACTCTCATGTATTTCCAATATTATAGGTATACAAACAATCGTACAAAAGTATCCATGCATACAACGCTATGCCAGACAAAAATGACGCTCGCCGCCTAATATATACCCATACCTACACTCAAACTAGGCCACCTACCTACGTACTATCTAGGCTAAACCCAAGCTTCTCCCTCTCATCATCAACAAGCCTTCCCCATTCTAATAGGAGTCTGAACATATAAACCTGCATATCCTCCTTCCTGAGCGCCTTTCTCGCCCAATGCTGTCCTGCCTGCGCGATCACCTCGCCGTCCTTGACGCCCTCGCCGCTATTACCGAAATATCTAACGGCGGGCCAGAAGTCGTTAAGTCGTAAATCGAGTGGGATGTAGTGTTTCCAGGGGTGTATGCGCTCTTCCCACCACGTGCGGAACAGGGCGGCGCGATAGGGTAGAGAGGAAGATTGTACGAAGGGTAAGAAACGACCGCTGAAACCCGCTCCATCGAGATCGACGAGGTGCCGGTGCTGCCAGCATTCTTGGAAGTCTAACGATGGCGGTGGTTCCGCGGTCGCGGACCCGTAGAATGTTACTTTTTCAGATACACATTCGCGCTCTTCGCAACGGGAGAAGTTGTCTACGAAGGAGACGTTGGTGGTGAGCGGCTCGTTTGGTATAAGGTCTCGCTGTGAGGTCTCTGCGTTATTAGCATCACTCGTGGACGGTGATAGCGCGCGACGTCCTGTGATATACCGAATAATATCGCGTCCACCCAAAGTACTCTCCCTCGCCTTCGAGAACAAATAAACGAACCGCGCGCGAAGAAACGTCTGCCAAGACCCGCGGATCGCGAACCCATCCGACGACGTGCCGCGCCAGTAAACGTCATTGCGCTTCTGCCGGAAGGGCAGCGCGTCCTTATCCTCCTCGTAGCGCGCCTTATCGATGAAATTCCACGGGCTCGGGTACAGGATGTCGGCGAAGTTGTGCACCCTTGCCTGGCTGAAGACAGGGAAGAGGGCGTCACCTCGCGACGCGCTCAGCGCCGAGGGAGACTGCAGGAACCCGTGCAGGTGTGCAAGGTCGGGCTGGTGGCAAAGGTCCCCGGATAAAGTCCAGTTGCTCACGAAGCCGTCTTCCATGTGAGGCGCGGCGCAAGCGTCGCATCGCACCTTGCGGTTCCACCATTCCTTGTTTCTCGCGGGCGAGTCGACAGGGCACGTTGATGATATTAACTGGTTGAAGATAGGTTTCTTAGACCACCCCTGAAACGTGGCGGGCCAGGGGTTCCAAATGCTTTCGTCTGCGTCTAGAAAGCCTGTACTCCACGCAGGGTTCAGCGTCTTGCTAAATGGAGCTAAGTGTTGATTTGCTTCAGCCCGCGAGCGTGCAGCTTGCGCTTCCTCTTTGAGGCGTTCCATAGTATTTATCGGCACAAAGACCCGACATTCATCGTCAAGATTGAATGCCAGATGCATGTCAGGTAGAAACTGGCTGAAAGGCTTGACCATCTCCTCGACAGCATCCATCATCCACCTATGCGTCCCACGAACATGTGGTGATATGGACGTTTTTCCATCTTTGATGAGCAACCCGCCCATGAATAGGATGGGATGCTCGAGAAGATGAGTTGTATTCTTACGGAGATCAGCTGGTGGCATTCCCCAGAAGGGAAGAAGGTCTGAGTTGATCTGGTCGAAAACATCGATAATAGGAGAGTTAACCGATGTTGCGAACTCATACCACTTGTCGAAGTTGGGTGGTGGCGGTATCCCGTAATGAGACCGGTACTCGTCCACGGCGGTCTTGAGAGAGGTGCTTTTCGATGCCATGGCTAACCAAGTATCCGACTCATGCTGGCCGGTCATCATGACGCGCTTCGGGGAGAGTATAGAGCCATCCCGCGCATGCGAAAAGAATACGCGGAAAAGGATTACGATAAATGCTGCGCAAGCTAATATATAATAACGGCTCCGACTGACTGACAAATCCCTGTGAAGTGTTGTGCTAGTTACCGGATTAGAGGCAGAGATATAAAACAACGTAGCAAAGCCTATGATTGTAAGTATGCTCGCGCCAATCGGGCCAAGGACCGAAAAGACTGCGGCCAGTATGCCGCCGAGAAGCTTCGATACAGCGAAGAATAATACTGCAATAGCGGCCGCCGCAACGGCGGCCAGATCCGCATGAAAGGTGCCAAGCAAAGCAACTCCGGATGCCAGAGTCAGAGCTGCCACCATGCTATCAATGGCGACGTCTCTTCCCTCCAAGCGTGATAGAAGAAGGTTCAACTGCGCATTGGTCGGGTCAAAATAAGACCACCAACAGACAAAGGCAATGATAACGGCCGATACCCAGAACGCACACCCAAGGTGGCGCCAGATGAGGCTGGGTTGGTCTTGGTTACTCTGACGTAATCTGCCAATGAAGTATATAATCACGGCATCGAGAAGCAAGACAACAACCTGTGCGAGGAGCGCAAAACGCTCAATGAACGTCCCCGCGGGGCATATAGCACCCGTCGTGTTCCCCGGCGGGGAAACGAGGTCCGAGACCGCGATTCCCCATACCAAAGCGAGGCCAGCGTATCGAACGATAGGCAGTCGAGACGATAAGTCATCGTCGGTTTGCCCCAGGATAACGCTCGGACGCAGGTAATAATGGGCGCTTAGGACCAATAAAAAGGGCAGGAACGCCTTTAGGTTTTACGTCGACTTTAGCAAGTGTCTCAAAAAGTAGCTAAGAGGGGGAATCCAAGACAAAGAAAAAGATGTCTTGCTAAAGTATAAATAGAAGCACCTACATATACACCATCCCCCGAGCAATGAATCGCGCGCGTTACTCCCCAATTCAGGAGTACCCGCGCGACCATGCAGCCCACCAGGAACAAGAGGCTCGGCTGCGGGCGGTAGCAAACGCGATGCGCAGCCGCCACGCCATCCTGCGAGCCCGACTTCGCGACCGCGCGAGCGAGGAACAGAAAAGCAGCGCCGGCGACGACTAATGTCGCGACAGAGAAATGGATAAATCGGTCTGTCACAACGAGATCAGCTATATGTAAACGCGGAAACCGATGAGATGAGATGAGATGAGTCAAGTAAGGAGGCAGCGGAACAAAAGCAAAAGGAACTAAAACAATACGCAGAAAAGAGATAAATAAAGTAAGTACTCACCAAACGCTGCGCTCTCATAATAACGGGATTGGAGGTATGAGCCGCTTAGAATGAAGACACTAAACGCAAGTAAAATCGGCGTCAGGGATAAACTTTCAGCGGTACATGATAGGCAGGTAACCCAAACAAGGAAAGAAAAAAGGAGATGGCAGACCTGAACAACGTGATGTTGATTAACCTATGCGCCGTCATCGTCAACCCTCAGCAGATAGGGAGAGAGCAGTGCGCTCTCCCTCTCGCTCTTTCTATCTATTCCGCTGATAATCTGGTAATCGGTCGCGGTTTCTGTCGAAGCTGAGACACCACGTGCTACATGTATAGGAAGGTACGATGACGCGAAGTCATTTATTAAGAATATGAGTAAAGTAAGCTTAATTTTGGCATGTACTGTAGAAAACACAAGAATGACGTGTGAAGTATATTCAACACATTGATTGATGTATGACAAGAGATACCACTACAAGGAAAGCAAAAGTAACACAACGTTGTAGATAGGCAACACTATAGATACTCTTTACTCAGCCTCCTGGTGGGCAGAAATGATAAGAGGATCTAACGAAGCTCTCGTATCGCTAGCATAGCAATCACTACCTCCTATGGCCAGCCCAAAATTTAATAACATTCGACAGCTATTGGAGCTCTCCGGCTTCGTGCAGCCACTAGCAGCGCGCAAAGACAAGCGACATTGCAGCAGGGGTATGCGCCGATAGCCCGGTACATACATAGGTACACGCCTACACTAGTACATACAGCAACTATGGAATTCAAACAAATCTACAGTACCTACATAGTACACATTTCTTCCTAGCCGGGCTATTCTTCTGTTCTGTTATCCAGAAAATTTTAAGTGGATATTACAGATTACATCTAAACAGGAAGTAGCAGGCAATCTAGTCCATTTCTGGAAAGAAAGAAAGAGTATCGTCCCAAGCCTACCTAGGAACCTAGACAGGTCTTGGTAGTCCTTTTGATATTTCACAATACGAGCATTTTACACCCATGTAAGCGGGCTGTGTCAGCAAGCGATTGGTCAGATCTTCCCCAACCGGTCAGGGGCCACGGGCTTCCTACCTGGGCCTCTCCCCCAAGGCTCTTAGGGCTCAGGCTGGTAACGCTCTCACTCCTATTTTTTGAGGTATCTCGTGGGTAGGTAAGGTCAAATGAGTGTCTAGGTAGCGCCTCTGATACTATGTAGATCTAGTACGGCACTCATCCGACCTACCCGGTACTTCTCCCTAAACTGTCATGAGTGTTATAATCCGCTTTGTTTACCTCCTTTGCACTTCAAACAGATAGATATGGAGGAAAAGTGCTATATCATTACTACCTACCTCACATAAACCATGTGAACCAGACTATGTACCTACGTCAGCAACTACGCAGGTATCTAGGTTCCTATATAAAAGATCAAGGACTAGGTACTGAACCGTCCATGTTGGCTAGTAACCTTTGTAAATTAGCCTCAGGTGAACTACCTAACTTCAAGTAAGTGTTATTCTGCGAGTGTTCCGAATTAAAAGATACCTATGTCGACTAGCCACAAATAACAGACAAAAAGACCTGTTTCACTACAAGAGTAAAACCTTTCTACTTGCTCCGTCCCTCCGGATTGCCGTTAAACGCGATGAGATTCGGGCTTCCCTCCCCAGCATTTACCACCTTATCCGGCGTTGCGAGTTGAGTGATGCGATCTCGCACGTCCTCGGGCGACGTCAGGTTCTCCCTCGCCAGCAGGTACGCAGCCAGGCCGGCGACGTGCGGCGACGCCATGCTCGTCCCCGTGAGGTTCATGTAGGAGCGGTCGTCCGTGTTGAAGGAGCTCCAGATGTCGGCACCGGGGGCGAAGACGTTGATGCATTTCCCGTAGTTGAAGACGCGCTGGTCCTGACTGGTTATTGCGCCGACGGTGACTATTGTAAAAGAAAAGGGGTCAGCGTTACTTCTCCTTTGATGAAGTTTAGGGCTCTTGTAATCGACCCAGAACAAGATAAGGGAGTGAGTTTTAGTAAGAGGTAGGGAAGGAAAGGGCCACATACCAGCGCTTTTGGAAGATGCGGGTGATGTATCGCATGCATCAACCCCGGCGTTACCCGCTGCTGTCATGACCGTCATCCCCTCGGACACGGCAGCATCCACCGCCTGGTTCATCGGAGTGTTCATATCAGATCCGAGGGATAAATTTATAACAGACCGTTGAATCTGGCTGGCATTTTTGGCGTGTTGTACCGCTAGATAGTCAAGTTGGTCAGCAATCAATCAGGTTATATAAAACTTGACTTACCCCAATCAATACCGGCGATTCCAGCGCTTATGGGGCCTCCCTTCGTTTCAAGCACTTTGACCGCGATCGCCGAAGCGGTGTTGTCGACGCCCGTCGTCGCTCCCATGATGATACCGGCAACGTGGGTTCCGTGTCCCGCTAGATCTTCATCCTATTCATGTCTTCTGTCAGAATATCAAACCCCCGACGGGCTCGGGGAAAACCGGACTTACAACATCGTTGACGAAATTATTTCCCCAGATGGCACGTCCCTGAAACTCCTAGTAAAGTGAGTCAGTCATTCAGTCACTGCTTTTATTGTGTCTGGTACTAGATGTAACTGTTGATCTAATAGGGCTTACTTGATGAGTGATTCTGATCCCCGTGTCCACCACGTAGACCACACTGGGTTCTTTGCCTGCCGGAATGGCGGTCCTGATATACTTCCCATAACCCGAGATGTTCGCGTCCCGGTGGGATATTCTTCCTAGCCCCCAAGACTGGACATCTGTGTCGGGTCTTACAAGGCCTGCTTGGCCAATATCTAAGGGAAGCGGGATTTGCGGCCTTACAAAACTATCATGGGAAACGTAATCGACCTAGTCATTTGTCAGTACATGTGTAGATAGGTAAGGGTTCAAACTGACATGTTCGTGGTTTCGAAGTTTGTGAAGCGCCGTCTCGTCGCATTCAATGTGATAGGCGTGATACCCCCCGATGTGGTACTCGCGCACAAAACCTTTCTTGTTGTTACCAACAGCGGCAAGCGAATTGGTTCGAACCGCGTCAAAATGTGCCTGCACAGCTTCGCGTCCAATACCACCCTTCAGAACAACTATATAATGGTCGGGAATCTTATCGGGGTGGTTTTTGAGAAGGAGAGGTGCATTCGCTAGAATGCCTGTCACCAGGGTAGCAAGTGTTACGAAGATTGCCTTCATGGTATTGACCTAACCTAAGAGCGGCTGATGAAAGCAAGAATCGAAGCGGCGAAGAAAGTAAGGGTGAAGTGTAGGGTCGTAATGAGCGTAGTTGCGAACATAATAAGGAGTGTAGGTATCAAAACGGTGCCTAGAAAGAAAGGAATGAGTTTTGGTCGCAGACCGAGTGTTTATGTTCGAGAAGGCGAAGAATAATATAGCTTCCAGAAAAAAGATCTTAAGTCGCGGTTGTGTGTTGTTTATACTTGTGATGTGGTCTTCTGGTCTTCTGGTCTTCGTACCTATGTACCCAGGTTAGGCATGTACCAGTTCCACCCTGTCAAGGGGAATCACGTCCATTCACAGAGCAACCATACACACAAACAAGGCATGGCAGAACCTGGTTTTTGGCCCGCCCTGTACACCCAGCGATTCCAAGTTAAGTTACTCAACATTGCACCCTGAAGAAATTAGCTCACTTTGTTCTTATGATATATACATGTCTATCTTCCCGGACCCAACAGGTGGATGTTCATCTTGTCATATCCCGGCATATTTGGTACACGCTATGATTTTTTGCCAAAAAGTAGGGAAATTTTCACGAGAATAACAGCAGGTTCAAGATCTATTTCTACTTCTCTTCAATTTACCAGGTACTAATGCTACGAAATAGCGCCATAGACGGGGGTCGTTTTTCCTGGCATCAAGCTGGTTAGCATCGGTATAGTCAATATAACGAGTGTCGAGTTGCCCTTTCTTACATGATTCATACCTGGCCAGGTAGAATAAGCCCTTGCCGGTGGAAATCTTGAAATATGTTGAAACGGCGTGCCCAGGTATATAAAAAAACCCCTATCTAGATAGCTATACTGGAGAAACATATTTCTGTTAGTCAGACGTCGCTGTCCAACCAGCTGATCAATATGAGTTCATCTCTCAGCCCTTGTCCCATGCACTGAAGCCCATATCCGATATTTCTCAGCTATGTCAATCTGTTAAGCACGTTTCCAATTACCCAGCATAGCGACGAACTCTCGGGGAGTCAGGGGTACGGACAGTTCGCGTACTGAAACGTCACACAGGGGAGTTACATAATCGCAGGGAAGGCATTTAGAAGTAAAACCACCATGGATTTGAAGTGATTCCATATGCAAGATCCTGTAAATTGCTGTTATGGAGGAGATATCATGAACATATCTCGGGTGACTCACGGAAGGGCGTCAAGATCGCGTTTGTAACGCCGAACCCGGTTGCATTCTGTCTTGGTCAGCCAAATACAGTAAATCCATATCACAACTCACAAATTTCTCCTTTTCTAGAAATGGGGAGATCTACATCTCACTGTGATATATCAGTGGGAGATATTGTGCTTTATTACATGCTGGTATTATCCGAAAATGCCAGCGTGCAACGTCGCCCACATGGCAGTACCTATTGATATTGAATGATATGAAAGTTACGAGTAAGTTCTACGAGAATATACCTGGCTGAATGGATACATTTCTGAGTTAAGTGTAAATGAATGAGGGTCATGAACTGACAATACTGCCGCGAGAGAAACTTGTAAATTTCGTAATACTAACAGGAAAGGAGTGGTGCCAGTCACGTTTCTGGTCCGCACTACCTGGGAGAGAAGGGGTAGCGCGAATCAAACAGGCAGTTACACTGCGGAGCCCACTGCAATCATACAGAGTAGGGGCTGACAGGGGTTACCTGCCGTCCAGGCCGGCCTATTTCCACTTAACGCGTCCTTAAATCGAACGACGCGTCTAGCGAAGCCGGGGTGCTTGCATTAGCGTACCAAGTATCCGGAGAGCTCCATGATGAGATCACCCAAATTCTTCAACTCCTAGGTTAGCACATTAATATTCTACAATGCTACCTACCTAAGAGCATGACCAACAAGGCAAACAGCACAATTGACATCCCCTCAAATCATATACGGGATGGCTGGCCCATCTAAAGTGAAGAGACAGCAGTCTCTGACGAGCTTCTTCACCCAGAAGAGCAGCTCCAAGAGCCAGAATCAGAACCAGAACCAAAGTCAAAGCCAGGCCCAACAACAGGCTTCTTCACCAGCTGCTGGTAACGACTCCCCTGAACTCTCCCGCAAGCGACCGCTAGAAGAAGACGCCGATAATGGAAACACGACACCTTTGAGAAAGAAATCCAAGAGCAATCTTGTAGAAGAGCGGGCCATAGCCATTCACGAATCACCGACGAAGAAGAGTCCCGTTGCCACCGGAAGCAGCAGCCTCAACCCCCCCAACGCCCGTACGGAACGCTACCTTTATGATGGGTCGAGTTCTCGTGACGGGCGGCCTGCTGCAGCGTCTGAGGAAGACCTGCAGGAGGTCGACGTGCGAGAGAAGAAGAGGAGGGAAGAGCTGCATCGGAAGTTCGTGCAGAAGCTAGGCCGACCTGATAGCATGGCACAGATTAGACGACGTAACTTCGGCGGCGGTGGCGGCGGCGACGACGAAGCACAGACCCCCAATAACGAAGACGGTGAGGATGAAGAGGAGGAAGAGACACCACAGCCTGCCAAGGGCAAGAAGAAGGGGGCTAAGACGGGCAAGTTGACGCCCATGGAGATACAGTTCCTCGATATCAAGAGGAAGCACATGGACACGCTCCTGATAGTCGAGGTCGGCTATAAGTTCAAGTTCTTCGGCGAAGATGCACGCATCGCTGCAAAGGAGCTCAGTATAGTGTGTATATCCGGCAAGCTCAGATATGATGAGCACCCTTCAGAAGCCCATCTGGACCGCTTCGCCTCGGCCAGCATCCCCGTGCACCGACTTCCCGTCCACGCAAAGCGCCTGGTCGCCGCGGGCCACAAAGTTGGCGTGGTGCGCCAGGTCGAGACTGCGGCGCTGAAGAAAGTGGGAGACAACAGAAATGCTCCCTTCACGAGGAAACTCACGAACGTCTACACGAAGGGCACGTACGTGGACGAGATAGGGGAGCTCAGTCAGCAGTCTGACAGTGCTGCCCCCGCAGCCGGCTATCTCCTCTGCATTACCGAGACGAAGGCCAAGGGCTGGGGCACCGACGAGAAGGTCGACGTGGGGATCATCGCCGTCCAGCCCGCCACGGGCGACATCATCTACGACAACTTCGAGGATGGCTTCATGAGGAGCGAGATCGAGACGCGGTTGCTGCACATCTCTCCTTGCGAATTCCTCATTGTGGGCGAGCTCTCCAAGGCCACGGATAAGCTCATTCAGCACCTGTCCGGCAGTTCCACGAACGTGTTCGGCGACAGGTGTCGCGTCGAGCGGATCGGCAAGTCCAAGACCATAGCGGCCGAAGCATACTCACACGTCGCCCAGTTCTACTCGAATAAGCTAAAAGAGAATCAAGGAAACGAGCAGGCAAGCGCTCTTTTGGACAAGGTATTGAAGCTACCAGAAGCTGTGACTATCTGCCTATCCTCGATGATCAAGCATCTCGAAGAGTATGGCCTTGAGCATATCTTCGACTTGACCAAATACTTCCAGTCGTTCAGCGCCCGGCAGCACATGCTGGTCAACGGGACGACGTTGGAGAGCCTGGAGGTATATCGTAACTCGACGGATCATACCGAGAAGGGCAGCCTGTTCTGGGCTCTCGACAAGACGTTGACTCGTTTCGGTCAGCGGCTTCTTCGCAAGTGGGTTGGACGCCCACTGCTCGACAAAGAACGTCTCGAAGAGCGCGTCGCTGCCGTTGAAGAACTCCTCGACAATGCATCCACTGCCAAGGTCGACCAGCTAGAGCATCTCCTCAAGAACACCAAGACCGACCTCGAGCGGAGTTTAATCCGCATTTACTACGGCAAATGCACACGTCCAGAGCTCCTAGCAGTGCTTCAGACACTTCAGCGGATCGCTACAGAGTTCGCCCGTGTCAAAAGCCCAGCCGACACGGGCTTCCAATCACCCGCCATTAGCGACGCCATCGCATCCCTGCCTCTTATCCTTCCCACAGTGCTATCGTATCTCGAGCGCATAAACGCCCAGGCCGCGCGGGCAGACGACAAGTACTCCTTCTTCCGGGAGACTGAGGAAACGGAGGCCATAACCGATCAGAAGCTCGGGATTGCGTCTGTGGAGCAAGAGCTTGACGCGCATCGAGAGCAGGCCGCGGCCAAGCTCGGCAAGAAGACGCCTGTGTCCTACGTCACGGTGTCGGGTATCGAGTACCTGGTCGAGGTGTCCAACACGGACCTGAAGCGCGTCCCGGCCTCGTGGATGAAGATCAGCGGGACCAAGAAGCTCTCGCGGTTCCACACGCCCGAGGTTGTCCGCCTCATCTCGGAGCGGGACCAGCACAAGGAGGCTCTGTCCGCCGCCTGTGACACGGCCTTCTCGTCGCTTCTGCAGTCCATAGCTGCTGAATATCAGCCCCTCCGTGATGCCGTTTCTTCTTTAGCAACCATCGACTGTCTCCTATCCCTCTCCAAAGTTGCCGCTCTCCCAGGGTATACCAAGCCGGTATTCCTCTCCCCCGACACGCCCCCAACCATATCCATAACCTCAGGCCGCCACCCCATCGCCGAGCAGACCCTGACCACATCCTACATCCCCTTCAGCACGCGCCTCGCGTCGCCCGCGCCCCTAGCACACCTGATAACGGGTCCTAACATGGGCGGCAAATCCTCCTTCGTCCGTGCCGTCGCGCTCCTCGTGCTGCTCGCGCAGATCGGTTCCTTCGTGCCCGCCGACTCGCTGACCATGACGCTCGCCGACGCCATCTACACGCGCATGGGCGCGCGCGACAACCTCTTCCGCGGCGAGTCTACCTTCATGGTCGAGGTCTCCGAGACGGCCCGCATCCTGCGTTCCGCCACCCCGCGCTCCCTCGTCATCCTCGACGAGCTGGGCCGCGGCACTAGCACCTACGACGGCGCCGCCATCGCCCAGGCCGTCCTGCATCACGTCGTCGAGGACACGCGGTGCCTGACCCTCTTCATCACCCATTACCAGAGCCTCGCGCGCGTCGCCGAGGGACTTAGGGGGAAGTGTACGAATGTACATATGCGGTTCACTGCTACGAAGAAGGGAAGCTATGGTAATGACATTGATAATACGGCTGGTGCGGAGAGTGACGATCTGGCGGCCACCACGAAAGACGATGATTCTCTTGGCGACGATGAGGAGATTACATTCTTATACGAAGTTGGCGAAGGTGTGGCCCATAGATCCTACGGTCTCAATGTTGCACGTCTTGCTCGTATTCCGCGCCGAGTACTCGATGTCGCGGCCCAAAAGTCGCGCGAGCTAGAAGATGAGATGAAAGGAAGGCGATTGGGTAGTGCCGCAAAGCTTTTGACAGATGTCCTGGGGGGGCAACACGACCAATTAGAGCACCTCATGTCAAGCATTGAGCAGCTATAACGCTCGCTTACTTGGTTATTTGCATCAATACAGTCTCATACCTCGGGTCAATAGCATATCAACGCTGTGTTTGTTATGAGAGACGCAGTTGATTCCTGACTATAAGCCGAAGTGTTGTCTAGTATACATGCTAAAGCGTATGTGGATTCCATGAGATCCATAGTGTTCCCTGACCGTGCATTGAAAAATGCCTTAGATAAGGGGTGTCAGGTCGATTCAATTTAGTCCTAATTACCAGATCGCAGAACGAACGAAATAAGGAAAGGTAGAATCCGTTCCGCGTTTGCCTCACTGTCTTTTAAGAGGATCATAACCTGGCGAACTGCAGGGTTAGCCTTGAACCAAATGTTCTGTTTGAATATAAAAAATACGCAAAAGGGAGGTGACCCGGTTGAAAGTAACTTACCGATCCCTCTCTGCGTAAAATCAAAAAAATTTGCTATTTCTGAGAACGTACTCGATATCGTTCGAAAACTTTGGTCAAGAACGTTGTTATTGGGATATGTGAGAACTCATGTATGCGTATGCCGTACGAATTCGCTAAGGACACATCGTAGGATGTTCCAGCCTGGAGCCACCACCGCGGTTAACTTGGGGTTGGGGTTGTTGAAGAGACTGGTTGGACTTGTCGTGTAGTAAGCGCATGGGATAGCACGGTACTTGATTGAATGAAATATGATTTCACCTAACCGTCCTAGACTTCAGAACTCAGAGTGCCGGAGATACATCCAGCTGATATAAGGAACTAGAAAGGCCTAGTGGAAGGGGCCACCACTCTGGACCCAAAAGTCGACCACTTACATTGTACACGGCCAATTGAGGATTAACCATTTCCTAGTACATGACAGTACCTAACAGCTATTATGGGCTGTGCGTAGGCGACGAAGATAAAGGCGACCAGCTATTCGCCGTCGAGCTCCGTACCTAGTACGAAGAATCATACCGCCAAAGGGGCATACTATGGTTTACATGGTAAACTCATCCCCAGCAGACGCGTTACCGTGGTACGACGCACCCATCATACTTTGTAAGTGGCCCGCATCATAAGCGGAACTGTTGACGGGGTGAAAAGGTTGGCCTGTTGGCTTCGGTTCTTCGTCATAAATAGAGTATAGGCGATAGCCAAATCCGTCTCGCGGCTGTGGTTGACAAAGTGGGTTGTAGTTGCTAGGCTCGACCGTGTCATTTTGGGGGTGGAGGTAGGGATTGAACGAGGAGGCAGGCGATTTGAGGAGATGACTGTTCTCTTTTCCAGAGTAATGAGAAGGAGACTTCTTGAAGCCAGGCGTCGGTGAAGCAAAGGCAGCGTTGGGGTTTCCCGGGCGAAGCGCAAGGTCGGGAAGGCGATCGTGGCTGAGTTAGTAGCTACTTGTCAGCTCTCCGCTCATCGTACCTGATTAAGTTGACTCACTGCTGTCGTCGTAAAGCCTCTCCAACTGGTGCGTGAACGTGGGCTCGAAAGCCTGCAATAAAGTCATGAGTCACTGTCTCGTCAGTTAGTTCGTCTGAGGATTGCGCACCATCACTATTGTTAATATCCTCATCCAACCCTTCTAGGTGGCGAGCCGGTCCCATATCCGCATGAAAGCCATGTGCATGAAGCGGGAGTTGGCCGTTATGGCCGTTATGGCTTGCAGAAGATCTGGTATGCCTTCTTGCGGATAGGGCCGATTGCGCTGTTGTCGGAGGAGCAAGACGGCCAGCCGTCCGAGCAGCACGCGATCCACGTCCTCTGACTGTTGGCTGCCCATACCTACGTGCTCGATTGGTAGGACGACGCCTAGTAGACGCGTGAGTCTTTGCTTGATTCGGCCGGCGCTTGGGCCGACTCTCAATGACTATGGCATCATCGTCTTCATCCTATAAATTCTGTTATTATCATGTCTTTTACGGTAGCTGGCGGACGGCTAACCATGCTTCCATCGATGGATGGCTCATCATAAACATCCCGAGTTCGCTGGTACGCGAGATTTGTGTCGAGTACTTCCTCTGCTCTAGTGACTAGCTGAGAGTTTGTTTCGAGCTTCATGAGCACTGCTGGGTCTTTCTTCTGGTTTCTCATTCGTCTATCTTTCTCCGTTGCAGAATCGAAGCCAGCCATTCCCGGATATACGACACCCTTGAGAATCAACGCACCCGTGTCATCCTCAATAGTATCCGGTGTGCCTTCAACGGGGAAAGGGCTGTATAGGTCGGAGGGCTCATATTTAGATGAATCGTCTTCGTCCTCTTGAAAGTCACCGAAATGGTTACCAATGTGACTAGGGTACTGGCCTGGGTCGCCAGAGTACAATGAATCCTGATGCCAGGAATAGGATGTGGCTGGTGAAGGGTGATATCCATGACTGCGTGGAATCTCGTCATCATCGTCTTCGTCAGACTCAAACTTGACGACTTCCCTGTCGTACTCTTCCTCGTGCCGATTGACTCGACGAGAGTTATGCTACGCCTAGGGTTTAGTTCAAAAGTAAAGAAAAATGTCAGGTTCCTCAAAAGTGGGATACTTACGCCGTTTCCTCTACCTCGGCGACTAGAACGGCCACCCCGAGTACTTCGACTTTGAGCCACTGAACTACCCCCTCTCATCGGAGCCTGGTTCCGTCGTTGCTGGTTACCTCTTTGCTCTCTGGCTGTTTTCCGGGCTCGAAGTAAGGCACTGATGCCGTTTTTCTTAAACCAGGAATCAAATTCTGCAAGAGCCAGTGCAGCGCTTTCGTCGACGTCGCGAGAAAGATTCAGCTGAAACATATTGTGGAGGTGACCTTTGGAACTGATATGGGTCAATAGGTGTGACAGATCAGAGAACTGTGAGTTTTTTGGGCAAATAAAACAGACAAGCGGGATAATATCGCCCCTAGTGGGAGAAAGTTCGCCCCGAGGACTCTGGGGGTTACCCTGAGTCTGATAAGCCATTTTGTTGATTGGTTTATTGAACTCAGTGTTGAAGTCACCGTAAAATCTTGGCCTAAGGTTCGTTCCAGGATTGTGCAAAATAGGGTACTGTAGTTCAGTAGGCAGGTGGGCATTGGCTCACAAGAGAGTAACGGAAGGGGTGTAATATCTTGAGGAGGCAGGTGAGGCCCAATACCAACCACAAGAGTATCGATTTTCGTTTGCTCTCACAGTTCACATATCTTGAATGCTGGATGCTTGGCCTTCTCAATCACAGCGGAGTATGGATTGCTGAGCTCAGAAGCACTGAACAGCTTGTTATGCGGAGGGAATTACGGAGAAATGTCGAGACGACAGTCGTAGTACTTAAGAGGCACAGTTACCCATGCCAGCGTACAGCGTGTACTATTCGTATGAAAAAATTGACCCACTAGCACTCGGGGTGCCAGATAGGCAATTTGAGTGTCGATTTCTTCCGTTGGCAACTATAGTCATGTCAGGCAGCTAGTCTTGTTAGGTTGCAGCGTACGACTGGTGTAGTGTCTTAGATGATGCTTCTATGTGCAACTAAGACCATGGCATTATATGACGCTCAGATAGGTATACACAATGCACACTTGGGAAGACACAAGGAACGAGGTAGTTTCTAAGTGGCGGAAATAGGAAGAGGTCGCAATCTGAATCAAGTTGTGTAGTAGTTCGAAAGAAGTGAAGAAGGGAGTAGAAAACATTGGGCCGATATTGTGGCAGAAGGTTCAGCTCCTTGAGGAGAAAAGAGCGGCGAGGATCGAAACCCGGGTGGATAAGCAAGAGTTGTGGTTCTGGTTCTCGGAAACGAAGATGGCAATAGCCTTCATCAATGTTGACGATGGAAAGCTACCTAGCTTTGCGCAGGGTAAAGCGAGCTACCAAGGGATGGCCATGGGCAGAAGGTCCGATGAGAAGAGGCAAAGGTCGGTGATCAGAGAGAGTATTGACATACCTTTGATATCCCGCTGCAAAACGCAAGATGTTGAAGTCTACCTACCCAAACAGAAGAAGGTGGGTTTGGTGGATGCAGGAAGAATTGGAACTTGACAACCGATGGCTGGAGTAGAGTCACAGTCTACTGCTCTTGGTGTTATCGATGGGAAGTGGTGGCAGAGAAAGTGAAAGTTGAAAACCTACAAGTCGGTTGTAGTAGAGGCGGAAAAGATACAAAAGGTCGGGGAGGTGTGCTTTCCGTTGTATGGGACGTAGGTGATGGAGTGACTTCCTTCTCTTAGCCTGTCGGTGCCTTACCTTTAAGTTGATATTTGGTATGTACCTGCCGTGTTGTACGGATTCTAGTGGTATCAGCCTTGCCTACATAGTATAGGAGTAGGTCGCGCAGGTGTAAGTACTTAACCCAGGTAAGTATCCACCTACAACTTGAATTGAATCACGGTATCACTTAGGTTAAGGTACCTGCCTACATACCTAGTACTCTATATTAGGTACTTGGAGAATCGTGCCTGCCGTGTCAACTCTCCTATTACTACATACACAAATGTATATGTAGGTACCTACCTATGTGCCGTGAGGAAATCTGTGATCTGTTAGGCATAGATGCCTCAGGCAGTCACACCTCCGTAGTAACTCTCTCGCTCCTGCCTTCCTACATGATTGTAATAGGCACTAGACGCATCCTACATACGTACCTAGGTTGCTGTGCTTGAGGCAGATATCTTAATAAAAACATTCTTGTGCTAAGTCTCCTGTCCTCATATGTGACTCTATAATCTGCCTGCATGGACTTGAATATAGGCTGTAAATTTCTATATCGTAGCAGTACTTCATTACTGCCTCCAAGTGTATTAAGCAATACCCAGCAGACGACATGTTGACATATATTGAACTTCACCTGGGCACTTAAAAGTCCTTAGCTAGGTTCTGGTAAGCAAGAGACATGTATTGGCGGAATCGTAACGGGGTGTTCTACCCAATAAGCACTTTAGTGAATATAAGCTCGTACTTGGTGCGCACTCTTGATATTCAGTATAAACGTCCATCTAGAAGAACAAATATGGGGGGTTGTTAGATGGTAGGCAGAGCATCCCGCAATCAGATACGGAGAGCTAAAAGCTGAGTCTTAGTACGTCCATGTTAGTTAAGATTGGGTGATATTTCACTTTGGTGTAGCATGGAAGCATTAACAGATCCAGGGCCGAGGCCTTATGCATTGGTAGATGAATGTGACGCATAGGTATCTCTTAACAGCTAGGCATAGCTAAGGGCAAACACGAATGGGCTTGGCTTGCTATTGACCAATTGCTCAAATTTCACAAATGATCATGTAAAGCTCAGTATGAATCTGAACGTGAGGGCTGGAAAAGCAGGATCCGTGACTGCGATCTCATGCCCAACACTGAGGCCCAAATTCTTGAGTGTCTTGGTCAAGTTTGGTCTAGTCTGCTCCTCGATGCTTGCGGGAGACTGCATATATAGAGTTTTCCCTTCGGCTCGTATTGAAGGCTTCTTTAGCTGCAGATCCGGCTTCATTGCGAAGGACTCTAGAAGCTCGCTCAATGTCAAGTCAGCGTCTACCCGCAAGGGTTTTGCGTCTTCTCCACAGACAGCACAGTCCGGCTTTTTATCGTACTTAAAAGTCGACGTGTAGATACCATCATCGCCCGAATACATCATGTAGCTCTCTTCAAAGCCAAGCGCAGGTGCGGAGGTCGTGGCGATCTTGAAGGCTTCATTACAACAACTGGCGGCAATGATTGCATTAGTGGACGCGATGGCCGGAATGATATTTTTCACCACTCCTTGGGTGAGCGAGTAAGTTACGCCGCTGATACCAAACTCCTGTGCTCGCGCCAAGGCCTTTTGATATAACCAGGTAATGTGCTCCGGATCATCCTTGTCTAAAGTAGGAAATGGTTTCTCCTGGTCCCATGCAATGATATGAGCCCACTCTATGCAGTGTTCCGGCTGCCGAGGGATAGTGGCTAAAGTGCAGAGAGGAACCGCTGCTCTTGGAGTGTAGAGATCCAGCTGGCACTCGATACAAGGTGTCAGCGTTGGGAATATGACTCGAGTTTGACCCTTGAATCCTTCTGTACCACCATCAATCAAGGGCTTCAGGGAGTCTTGGTTGTCCATATCAACCATATTGACTAGTGTTGCGTTAATCCAACGCCTCGCTTCTATGCTGTCCAGACCACAAACAACGATTTGAAATTGCATATAAAAGTCCTCGTCAAAGTCCTGTATGCGATTGTTGTGCGGAGTAATTTTGACACCCTTCACTCGCTTTTCAACAAAAGCGGCGGCGACCTCGGCCTTATACTTTCCTACATCGTCCGCACGAAAGAGAAATTGTCGGTTTAAGTTGGATATGTCGATCGTGTCTGTATCCATGCCGTTAGGTTAGCTGTATGCAAGATGATTAAGGCGTCTAAAGAAGCTTGAGCCTGCCAGATGCAAACGTACCCATATCAATAACATGGATATCCTTGAAGCCCGAAAGTGCCAGGTTCTTGAGGATTTCGCACCCTAAACCGCCGGCTCCTATTACCAGTATCTTCGCGTTGTCGAGAGCTTTTAGACCTTCTTCACTGACGTCTGAATCTTCATTGAAAGGCCCGGGGTTCCTCCGTATCCGATCTAAATATTGCCATCGTGTTGTCGCATTGCTGCCTGCCATGGTTGGACTGTTCGCCGCGTACAACCTGAGGATTGTGTAGTATCTAAGAATAAGTAATATACGCACATTAAGAAAAACTAGTCGCTTGCAAATATCAGTGAAATGGAACAAATGCAATGAAACGTCAAGAGAATTGTTTGACTGCTGGTTTGCGTTGGGGTGACGTTGGAGGGGCATTAAACACCTGCATCAGCGTGCCTCTAGGCCTAACCCAGGGGCTCCTTATCGCTTTGTCGGGGTGCATTCAAGGGTCCTTCTATCGCTCTACCAAGCATTCTCGTCTAGGGTGCTTGAATGGATTGGGCTGCCAAGTACCTTATTGAATTTCATGTACTCTGCGAATAGTTTCAATATTCCTCGTGTTCGTTTGTAAACTAGTAACCTTAGAGGATTTTCCAATATTTGCAAAGATACCTAGGTACCATTACTTGCACGAATTTCTTGATCGTACGGGGCGGCCCTTATAGTTGTAAATGCATCTACCCTATGTAGTTGTATATAGTGATATCTCTCTAACGCTTATATGATCTAAATTGGAAAGTATCACTTGGTCAACAACAAGGTACGGAACGTTGGATACATAGTATTCTACTAAAGAGTCGTAAACCTTCTTTCTTTAGTAATTCGCCACATGATACTTATAAAAACATAAAAGTACCCCAATAAGAAGAGGTAATAGATACGTATCTCTTCGCAGACTCAAGATACTCCTACTTTAAGGATGTGGATGGTGGTTAACATCAAATTGCGAGACATGTAATTACAGTGTTGCGCCTACCTAGTTCGTGTCGCTTAAGTCATGGCCGATTTCCTTACCCCCGTCCGTCAAACCTACACGAAGCCAAATGCACCCGAAGAAGTATTAAGCTTGTCAAAGACATCTGATGTTGCCAAGAAATCGCAAGGGGCGTTCAAAGGTGAATCACCTGAAGAGGCACTCGAAACCCTCAGAAGCCAGCCAGGTTTCGATGCCTTGCTTGCTGTCCTAAAGTATCTACGACGTGGAAGTAAGCATAACGGTGATTTCGATATAAGAAGACCGACAGCGCTTAATGCGCAAATCATCCATACGCTAGTTACAGAGATAGTTCCAAACTACTGGACTGTCCTGCAAGAGTCTTCCGATGGGCGCGACATCAACATTCTCTTGGACTGTCTGCGAAGTTTACCGGGGATCAATGCAGCTATCACATACCTAAAGTCCCTCATACGGGAGGCCAAATCACGGCCAAAGGATCTGAAGAACTCACATGTTCTCTTCAATCTCGCCTGCGCCTCAAGCTTATTATCAAACCTTCTCGAAGGCAAAGGTGAGTTGGTCAACATATGGAATCATGTAGCTTCAGTGAACAATCAGGCTCAGGCTCGGCCTTTGCGACATGAGTTCTTAACGCTCTTCACTAGCGGAAAGATTATCTCGTTAGCCGCAGAAGCTGGGGATATTTGTCGACAGGCTGGTCATCTAGTTGAATCCCTGTGGATAGCGGACAACAAGCAATACCTCAGCTGGCTCGCTCACAGTTTTATACATTGGATCAAGAAGCAGGCTAGTGAAGATGATCTCAAAATCTGCGCTGAGCTTGGCGCACGGTCAATGAGACTAGGGCATGCAGGTATGTCGCATTCACCTCCTGCGAAGCACCAACTAACTTGCTTTATGGCCAGACATTTTGGTTCGCGAGCTTTCCCACAATCTTCTTCTTCAAGATGATACTGGAAAAGCAACTTTCATTAAACTTATTAATGGCTACCCAGTGCCCGACCAACGGAAAGTTCTTCTGCTGATTTTGAAGCTATTGTCCGACGCTTATCTCGATGCTATTGGAAACAGTGAGGCCAACGAAGAATATCCAACTATATGGGCAGCAGTGTGTGTCTTACGAGAAATCGCCGTTGAAAGTGATGCTCAAAGGGAACATCTCGTTGGATGGTTGACTGGTGCCTCTGGGGCCGGGGTAGGGGAAGGGTGCGGTATTAGGCGGGCCGCTGTTGCTGCACTTGCCGATCGTAAAGACTCCATTTCAACAGTCCTTGAGAAGAGCCTCAATCAGTTCGGCGATCAGCTGTATATCAAGCACACTCCAATATTACAACAGGAAGGCGAGTTCAGTAGTAAATTCTGTCTCGAGATATAGGAGCTAACATGCATAAAGCCCATGCTCAAGTTCTCCTCCTGAGCGCCGGATACGTTCATCGGATAGCACCTATGAAGCTTACAATCCTTCTGCGCTCTAGCTCCTATCTCAATGCTATATCTAACCGACTCGCTGTGTCACAGTCGCGAGCGCGTTTCCTCGGAATGGTTGTCGGCGAAGCGCTCTCCGGACTAGTTCATGCAAATGAAACCAAACTCAACTTCCAAATGGACGAAACAGCTACAGATGAAGCAAAGTGGTACAAGAGCTTAGTTCATGTAATCGATAAAGCTGGACCTCTAGACTCCCTGAAAGCACGTTCTTCTGCATCACAAGCCCCAGCCCTTAAACGGCCGGCTACGTCAACAAAAAGGACAGCCCCAACCCCCGTCGGCAAGGTTCCGCCAAGGACGGGCTTCATAATTGAAGAAGTGGAAGACGAAGATGACGGACAAGAGGACCCGGACCTAGTGCCGTATACGAAGCCCGAATCCGATGCCGAGGACTCTGACGATGATCCTACCCTTATCAACCGGGACAAGCCGAAAGCACCAGTGTACATCAGAGATTTAATTAGCTATTTCCGGGACACAGAGAATTACGATAAACAGAAACTCGCTCTATCGACAGCGCCAACCTTAATACGTCGAAAAGCAAACTATGGCACCGAAGTTCTCTCTCATGCAGAAGAGCTCGCATCGTTGCTTATCGGCCTACAGGATAAATACGACCTCGATGAATTCCACAATCTCCGTCTCCAGGGCATGGTAGCGGTTGTAGTGGCGCAACCAAAGAAGATGGCCCCTTGGTTTGCAAAAACATTTTTTGACGGAGACTATTCTCTATCACAACGTGCATCCATACTCATCGTCTTAGGGCTAAGTGGCAGAGAGATCGCAGGGTTCGAGACGTCCGAGTATGCCTCAGCTGCGCATTTCCCGTCCAAGACTCTGCCCAGCAAGGTTGAAAAACACTACCTCCTGTCTGCGTCTACATCTAGCAGGCCTCAAGCAGGCGCCAACCTTAAAGCGCTCCCTCCCAACGCTCTCGATACACTTGCGCAGTCTCTGTCACAGACCTTTCTGGCCCCTATGGCGGCTGAAGCAGCAGATGCCGTAACCGGCCCTGACGCGCTTAAACTCTCTTCCTTCACATCGCGCCTCCAACAGTCGCAGGGTCGCGGTGGAGTAACTACCAAGTCAAAGTCCAAGACGCCCGGGATCCGCTCAATACCCAACACAACGGCCTCTCTGATATCCACCTCATTCTTCTTCCCGCTGTCTTCTCGGTTCCAGGCCGCGATGCGGAGCTCGGCGGCTAAGATCATTTTCCAACCCTACCTCCTCTCACTCTATCTCAAGACCCTCGCGCTGCTCATCCACGCCGCCGGGCCCTCCACCCTTGCGCTCCCACAGATGACAGCCGAGCTCTGGGACCTGCTTCTAAGCGTGCGGGGACGCTGTCTCGGTTCTAACACCCCCGAGGGCGAAGGAGAGGGCGATTTAGCCGTGACGCACGCCGTGCTCCTCGCGCTCGCGGCTTTGCTCGATGTCAATGAGAACAATGTGCGAGAACTCTGCGAGCGACAGGGCCGGCAAGTCGTCGAGACCATGGAGTGGGTTAGCGTTGTGTTTGGCAATACCCGCGGCGGAGGGGGAGTTGGAGGTGATGGTGGAGGAGGCGAGGAAAACAATGTCAAGATGCTGGCTGCGGGTATCCTTATTCGTCTAAGAGAGGCCGTGGACAAGTATCAGGCTGTGCTGATGGGGGATCTTATCGGTTTTACTTGAACTGTCTGACTTGTAGTCTGCGAGGTGCGTAGCCAACCTGGTATATGACCCGGTAAATTGTAGGCCGACTTATCGTAGCTACGCGTTAGAGGATAGGATGCAGATAAACAAAAGTTTGAATTATCTGAGTTACGGCATTGTTACCTACCCTCCTCGCGTAGATTCTATCTACTTTTGTTACTAATAGCGTTATCTTATTCGAGACGTAACGTATATTGCCTGTTTCCCTAACTTCACTTCGAGTGATTACGCTGCATTTGTCCTATATAAACGCTATGGTCTCTATGCTAGACGTCGCTATTTACAGCGAGTTCGTTCCTTCGTACACCTATCAAAAATTTTCCAAAAACCCGTGGTAGAGTATACGGACGCCAATTCCTTACGGAACATCCACCAAGCCTTATTTAATGAGCCCATCGATGTACCCTAGTTTTACAGATCCATCTAAACGACGCATTTAAGAGCGCATATTTCCTCGTGGCAGTCGCAGCAAACGCATCAGTTACCTCTCTACGTACCTACCTAGATTAGACCGGTGTCTTCCTTTCTTTTTGAAGCAGTTGTATCTTATCAACAACACATCTCAGATGTTCTAGGATCTCCTAGTGGATGAAGACCATCCACACAACCAACCATCGTCATGACCAAAGAAATTGCACAGCGCCAATCATACTCTACACAAAAAGGAACGCCCCAAAGCTGATTAACCTGCTTCCGCACAAAGGCGTCCGTTGATTGTCTGGAAGAGATAAATTTGCCTTAACCTCCCAACAAGTGGCCTGCCTGCTTTCCCCAGCCAACTCATCGCCCCTGAGGAACACCTGGCTGGTTACTGGTCTACATTTTGTTTGATTCAGTACTTGTATTTGAACTTGAATGTCGGATAAGCACTTTCCTATGGAAGCTATACAGTGAAGCATATCGGTATGAACAGCCTTGCTTAGGAGAGACAATAAGATGCGTATAATGACTAATACCGCGTTTATTCCAGAGCTGCAATTCTAGTAAAGGTGTGAGACACCTTTGACGCCTTCTTTAATCTGTCAGATCACTCCCAGAGACATCACCACCACGAGGCCGTTTTCTCATAACAGAATAGATTTGTTGAGCGCAAGGTAACAACAAGAACACAGAAGCACCGGTGGAAGGACGTGCAACTTCCAGAGCCAAATTAAAGTCTGGACCAATCCAAACCTTGCTCCAGTAGTCAGATAATAACAAGCAACAAAAAGGAATCGACGAAGCCAAAAAAATAAGCTAAAAAGGACGGCACCGAGTTTCAAGAGCCAGAGGAGATCGTCCCTGACTTTGATGTCATCAAGCAACAAGATTAGCAAGGATTTCAGAGAACTCGCCCTGTAATACGAAGTCAGCATTAGACGATATACCTATGTGCGATAACGAGTACATACGTTAATGTAGAGAGCCTGCATTAATGTACGATTGTTCTGACTGGCGGTCGGCAGGGTAAGCCAGCGCACGTTGTTCTCGTCCGTACGAAGGGCGGTGCCACTGAATGCATCTGCAAGTAACCGTCGCGCGGCCATTTTGAGGAAGCCGCGAGGGTGATGACGAGGGCGATGGCGACGACGGTGATGATAATAGTGATGATGGTGAAGGCAGATGCTACTGACATGCACGAGTATGAGTAATAGTACGAAGGCAAGAGGCAAGGGCACAAGGCGCAGGCGAGATCTGATGTGAGGGTGAGGAAGAAGAAAGGAAGCAAACGTACGAAGGCGGAACCAACGCACGCTTTTATAGACGTGCGAAAACCCGCTTACATGCACAACACTCGAATAACAGACTTGACGACTTTGATGTCATCAAGGAACAATAGACTGGCTAGATTGTTCTAAACGTTCCTAGCCCGAGGTAGGCTTACAGGACATAGCCTAGATATGACACCGCATAAGTTGCTTGCTCATCCCCCTAGTCTTCATACTCCATGGCCAGCTCGCTATTGGCTAGTTCAGCCCTGCAGATAGCATACCTATATACCGTTCTACCGTTCATTGCCGAATGGAATTAACGGCGTCGCTTTTTCCGTCACAGCTTGGCTGTCCTAATAGAAGAAGGCTAGGAGGCTGGAGCTCTTGCGGAGAGCGTTGTCTATTGGAGAATAGTAGAAGTAGACCAGGTGCACTCTTTAGATGCGATCATGTGTAGTAGATTTAGATGTGTTATAAAAGAAGTTATATTTTATATAATAGTGCGTAATATGCTTTTTATATATAGGGAGCAAAGAGAACTATATTCTCTCGCTTCTTATAGACCTATATTACCGCAACATACCCCTTAGCCTTGCTACTATTTTTAGTAGTAAGGCTATAAGTAAACATAAAAAAAAATAATAAATAAAATATATAAGTAAGCGCATAAAATCTTAAGTATAACGCTTATAAGTAGCTATAAGTAATAATAGTTACGGCATCTACGCCGTACGAGTTTAATGGGCCATTTATACCTGTATAGGCCATTATGCATTGAGCCCATTGATGGCTTAGTCATATGCCACCTTCCTATTTTGGCTCACCGCCTTTGCATTGGCAGAATAAGTCTATATAGTTATGGCCAGAATAACTGTTGCACACTTAAAGATGTTATTTCTGGCCACCATATAATTTATATATGTTTCTTAAATTTACTACACGGGCCGCGAACCGCACCTCTGTGACTATAATAATACTTTATGTTTAATATATAAAAAAGCATAGTATAGTAAATTTAGTAGTGCTTTTTAAAGCGCAACTATAAGCAAGTATTATTATTGCTAGCTATATTATTAACGTTTTATTAATAAAAAGTTTAAGCATAGCTTTATATGCTTTATAAAGTTATATAAAAATCTTTTTATATAAATAATTTTTTTTTTATTTTTTTATTTTTTTTATTTTTTAAAGTTTTATATTATTTTATATATATATATTTAAAGGTGTAAGGTTTATGGCTTAGTACGTTGCAAGGTAATGTGCTAGATTTTAAAAAGTAGCTATAAAAGATTATTTTTATCTAGTGTGCTAATTGTGTGTGGCCATAAAGCTTTATTAAGCCTTTAGCTAATTCTTAAAAAGTAGTTGCTATAGTATGTACTAAAGTACGTACTTTATAAGTGCGTGCTGTAAATATATACCTAGTAGCAGCTTTTTTATTATACTGCTTTTTTTTTTTAAGCTACTAGTTTTTAATAGCTTATACTAGTTAAATAGGTTTTAACCTAACCTTATATTTTTTAAACTTAAAATTTTAACTTTTACTTTTTTTAGTTATTAATTATTTACTATACTTTTATATTATAACTTTTAATTATTATTATTAATTAATTATTAAAGCTTTGCTTTATAATATTTTTATTATTATTTTGCTTTTATATTTTAGTTTATTATATTATTTTTTTATTATATTATTATATATTTTGCAACCTTTTTTTAAATATGCTTTTTTATAATATTTTTATTAAAAAGTATTTTTTTAACTAAGTCTACGTTTAAAATATTTATAATTAAACTATTTATACTTTTAATATAAAAAACGTTAATAAAAATAATAACATTATTATTAATAGTACTATGTTTTATTTTTAATATATTTTAAAAGCATATATTAACTTTTATATTACTTACTTAATAAGTAATTATTATATAAATACTAAATATATAATATATTATTAAAACTATTAAGCTTGCTATACTATAAATTATTTTTTTTTATTTAACAATTGCTTTTTATGCTTTTAATTAATATGCTTTTTATTAACATTAGTAAGTGCTACTTATTTTATAAAAAAGTATTTAAATTTTAGCTAAGTTTTAAAATAAACTATAAATAATTACTAAGTACTATTTATAGCTTATAAAAAATAATAGCGTGCTTATTTATTAATAAGTTATTAAATTTAAAAAATTTATAACCTAGCTTATTAAAGCTAAGCTAGCTTTTTAGCATTATATTACTAATAAAAAGCATATAATTATATATACTTTTTAAAATAAATAACTAGCTATTATTTAAATAAAATTATAATTTATTTGCTATTTTTTAATTATTAGTTTAAATATTTTTATAGTATGCTTATTTTTTATTATTTATAAAATATTTAGCAACTAATTATATTTAAAATTATAATAATAGTATGCTTATTAATTTTAATAAACTTTAGCAATAAGTTTTATAAGCTTAGCTTAAATATAAACATAGCTTGTTTTGCTATATTTAACTTAACTAAACTTTAATTAATTATTTATTAACTATTTTATTAAAAAACTAGCTTTATTTTAATGCTAAAAAGCTAAATTATTATGCTTAATATAAAGCTAAAAGTTTTAAAGCATTTTTTTATATAAATTATATGCTTTAGTTAATTTATAGCAAGCACTATTATAAGTTTTTTATAATTATTTTATTAGTTATTTTATAAAATATAATTAGTACGCTTTATTATATTTATTATTATTTTAGCTAAAATTATTTTGCTAACTAGTTAGCGTTTTTTTGCTTATTTTTTTTTTGTTTTTTTTTTTTT
>Ga0247782_1000289_pt1 | contig 48355 bp, 37 predicted proteins | sample UWRJL019104C5_FD_179928 | JGI IMG/M metagenome (GOLD analysis project Ga0247782, IMG submission 179928) | Plant litter microbial communities from Arlington Agricultural Research Station in Wisconsin, United States - UWRJ-L019-104C-5 | ecosystem: Environmental > Terrestrial > Plant litter >...
AAAAAACCCTTGCTACCTTACCCAGTAGACACCTACCTGTATCTGCCTTAGGCAGGTAAAGAAAGCTGTGAAGAAAACGGCCGCTTCCAGTCCCCTAAAAATACCTAGTTAGGTTAGGTACCTTATCTAAGGTGAGATATTTCAAGTTGCCTCTTGCATTGATTGGAGATTACCTACTTCAGGTTTTGCTGGGAGTGGAATAAACAAGTGAAGTACCTGCTGTACAGCAGTACCTGCTGTAAGTTAGGTACAGAATTCCGCCCATGTCCAATCCAGCCTTGGTTTGATTGGCTGCCCCATTTTTATCCTTTTATCTCCTCCCAATTCTTCATTAGGCCCTGGACACCGTAATAACCTAACCTGCACTAGGTTGCAAAGTACTCTTGTAACCCCCATTTCCCATCCTCAAGCGCGGCTGCTGTCTCCGATAATTTCTCTTGCTTTCCTAATACCCACCACCTGTTGTTATTACTACAGTACTGCGACGTCTCCTGTACCTACAGGAAGCGAATTATTGTACATACAGTAGTAGGATTTTCCCCATTTCCGTTTCGCCTCCCCTTTTCCCTCCGTCTTTCCTCCTCTCACCCGCACCTAGACACCCTTGCTCTGTTCCGCTGAAGAAAGTGTGAGTGTACGTGCGCGTGTGTGCTGCATGGTGTGGTCCCTTCGTTATTTTTCTTAGCCCCTTTCTTTCTCATCCCTCATAACTATCGCCGAGAGCATCTGGCACGCTTTGTGTCTCAAACATCATATCTGCACTAAGAGACGACCAGTAAGTTACTTTCTAGAGACATGTAGCTCTTTTTCTAGCACCTCTACCAGCCTTTCCTCCTTCCTATCGCCTCGATTTCTGTTGTTGGGTCTGGCGTTGTCCGAGGCGAATGGGAAAAGACGCACGATCGAGAGCGGTCAGCCTGCGCGGACTGTAACTGCATCCATGATACTCTACGACGACACAGACAACTATCTTGTTAGCATTGGCATCATCGGACGCACAGGCTCATCGAGCATTTGTAGCCGTGGCAATTCCTATCGCTAGGGAAGTTCAATACACCGCAACGCGCAACTTTGCAGAGACGGAACGAAAACATCAGTCTATACAGATACCTCTCGACACCTCGCAGATCATTCTCGCCATCATATACACTGTCTATTATCCGTGATGGAAGTATTGACTCTTTTGCTAACGCGTGGTTAAAAAACAGATATTCAGCGTTTTCTGGACCGTGTGAAGTCTTGTCATTACCAACTTGAACCCGTCTTGTCGTCCCCATCTTTTAGGTGACCTCGAACAATATGGCGCAATACTACGGAGACTCTCAATGGCCCGGTGCTGGTCAGGCCGTTGCTCCCCCGAACACGTGGGATCATCAAACGCCGCCGCCTCCACGATCCTCAGGTATATTTTGAAAAGATCGACTTGTTTAGGAGGCGCTCACCTAATTCGTCGAGTATAGGAGCTAATTCCGTCGTCCCCCGAGAGGACTTGGCGGCATTCTCGTACCAAATAGAAGGTCGGTCTTCCCAGTCCATACGGTGAACACAGGTGCTTGACACTACTCCACACCGCGCCTATCACTAGAATAAACCTCCGTTTCTGGCAGTTTATACCTAAGCATGCCGGTTGCTTTAGTGAGAAAGAGCGCGCAATCGCAATGTGGTTGAGGTGCGAACCAGCGGGATATGATCGCTGACTCATATTTATAGAGGTCGACCGAGCTATTGATAACCTGGTAAAGAGCGGCAAAATGTTTGTTCCACCAGGCCGACATGAGTCCCCTCATTCTCGAAGATCCATGGAGCGCCCCATACGTGCGCAAAACAACCCTATCCTAGTCGGATCAAGTATTGATTAACTAATTGATAATAGATGGTCGTGTTGCATCCGGGCACCACGGACCCCGCCACTCCGTGGAGTTCGTCGAGCCCCGACCCGGTGGCCCCCCTGGGCCCAATCTCCAAAACTTCTACGCTGTTCAACGCCACCAGACTTCACGAGGGTCCAATGAGGCGGAGCAGATGATGCAGGCCAAGCGGAGGATGGCGGCTCAACGGGAGCGAGAGCTTCGCAACTATCATCAGGAGCAGCAATACAACCGAAGTAGGCCTCCCAGCTCTGTATAGCACAACATTTGCATCGAAATCAAAGAAAAGAAATTATCCTCACGGGCCGCGGGTGTTCTGTTACTCGCGGCATCATATCCATGTTTCATCCTAAAATCGTGTAAAGCGTGTCGCCAAGCTGCCGTCATGTGTCCTCCCAAGTCGCTTACCTATTGTGTTCAAGGGCGCTAGCTAACCTCGTTTCGATAGATGTTGATATGCCTTATGTTGGCAAGCCTGACCGAGCCCTTAGCCCTGGTAGTTTGTCGGAAGAGGACCGACGAGATCTAATCCAGCGTCAACGAACCGCTCTCTACGGCGACGGGCATTATGATGATGCTGCTTCCGGCCGGTCTAACCTCCACGGCCTTTCGACTACCTCATCCCAGCGCGGTCCGTCGCCGCTGGCTTTCGATTATGGCAGACAGGGCTCCGGCCTCGCTGACGGTGTTCAGCAGTCCGGCGATTCGCAGGCTATCTCGCGGGCCAACAGTAACGCAAGCCCCCAGTCTAACCCGCCCGCTGGTATGGGAAACAACCGGACCAGCAACTCGTCACCAACTGGTGGCTCGCCTCCTCGATCTGGGCCCGCCTCACGACCGGGTCTCCCGGGCAGCGCTGTAGCACCAATTGGGACCCGGCCTTCGGTCAGTGCACAAGCGCCCAACCCAGCTCTAACCAAATCGGCCACCACTCCTCTGCCATCCCCCCTCAGTCACGGGATTTCTGCTTCGGGGAGCACGGACGATAACGCCCAGCCATCAGGCTCATCCGGAAACCCCCCTAGCGCTACGGCCGAGGGATATAATGGCTGGGGGAATCGATCCGGCGGGTGGGGCAACAAGTCGAATCTGGGTCTGCAAGCAAGTGTTTGGGGATAGGATCCCGATGTTTGGTTCGACCATTCCCGGAATAACAGGAGCTCGTCAAGCGGCGAATAAGATGGCGAAGGCGTACAGATTACACAAAATCGGTGTTCAGGTCGGCAAGTTTCTTCGGGACAGGGATAAGATATCCTGCATAAGCATGGTGTTTAGGCCTTTGACGATACATCTACGGAAACGCACAGGTTATTGGGGTCAGCAACGGGGTTGAATTTGTTTTCTGGAGTTATGTTTCCATTCCGTTCCGTTACCCTTCTATTCGGACCCGAGCCTTCCCTAAGAATGACGACCAGCATCTTCGCTCAGGCGATATATAAGCATATCCACCTGGTCGAGGGTTCTTATTTTAATACGTCTGCCCGAGAATAGGGTGGACCAAGGAAACTCGATTCACTCATGACACAAACATGGGGTATGGCACGCAGAAAACCTAAAGGCATCAGGATGGTTAAGGCAACGGGCATCATGGGGATCTGCTTTCTGTTTGGGTAGCAACAACATCGATAAGGACTGGCAGGCAGGTTTTAAACCGGAGTTGTTGTCATGCATCTGCATATCATCAGATACCATGTTTATTACGGGGAGTGGGCCTCTGAGGAGTTGTTTTGCTTGTTTTTATGTCACTAATCCTGTTAGTGGCTTTCCCCCCTCCATTGTTTTCTCCTCCTTTGTTTTGTTTTTCCTTTTGGTGTTGGTAATATGCAAGGGGATGCGTGGAGGAAGCAAAAACCTTTTAAGAGTAGAAAATGTGTGCAGCTTAGAGATGAAAAAAGGGATATGGGATGGTCAAGGGTTCAGGAAGGGAAACGTCTTGGTGTTATGCCCAATTTTTTTCTTCTACCTATTCTGAATTATGTAAAAGAGCATTAGGGAAGAGTCTGATCTTGTTTTGCTGTTGTTTGTGAGTACCTGTCTACGTGTGTGTGTTCTCTTCAACACTGAGATGGTTGTTCGGACGGGTGTTTGTTTCGGCAGGGCGGACAGAGTGCGGACAACCTGGTTCATCTCAAATACCTACTCAGCCTTGGCCTTGATTTGTTTACATCCGGCAGAGGGAGTTGAATTTGATTTTGCTCAGACAGAATTCAACCGACTGTTAGTACTAACATTGCTTCTCTGTTTCACTTTGCTATAGACCGGTTACTCGCCTTCGCTATACGCGATCCCGATATTATGCTTCTATGGTTTCAAGATTCTGGTAGGTCGGCTGCTATCTCTCGTCATCGTAGGAGATAATTTGGCATGGTATGGTATGGTATTGAAGGTATCTACTCAGCTCATTTCTCTCGAACTGCTCGGGACACTACCTAGTACTGTCTATGCTGGGTATTTATTCTTCCCGATGCTCTACGAGGCGAGCGAGGAACCCCCTTGTCTGTCTATTATGTCACTGTCTATCTACGTGAGGTCAGTTTGTCCATAATCCATGGCCTTGCCTGCCTGAGTTATCAAGATTGAGAGGCAATTAGCTTCTCAACTTGCCAAACTTTACGGATACTGCCCATCTATCTATTCTACTACTATATGTTAGTTTCGGCACCTATTCTCGAGATGTATCCTGCCTCTATGTACGTACCTAGTAACCAAGCGACTTCATTCTTGTATTCTATTATTTTTTTGGCCTGTCCGCTCTCCTCTCGAGACTGCATTCTCGAAAAGCATCTAGGCTAACAATCTATGCGAATTCATCATTCTTGATTCCGATACCGGAGAAGTTGTGTTCGTCATTGGCAGTCAGTCAGTCAGCTAGCTGAAAGGAATATCATGATGCGAGGGTGTCCGTTAGTTATTATAGTCTAAAGTTAGATAGGTATTTAATGAAGAGACTCTATGTATAAGGTTGTTTCTTAGCTGAGATGCTGGAAGATGTTCACGCTTTGTTCAAGGACCGGGTTGCTCGCTTGCGACCTATCCGCCTGCTACTACTGAGGATTGAAGATTAATACTTTGTCGTGAATAACTTATTAAAGGTACGGCTTGTCAATGTCGAGCTCACGCATACACGTGTTACGCCACTGGCTCTCTTGACCTTTCGGTTCTGAGCGACTTGTTTGATAAGTAAGTATCTGGTATACACTTACTACCACTGCGTGCTTCTTGTTTTCAAATGATGGCTTCCGTGCTCGGAGTTAATAATCATCTGTGTTCTTTAGTAACTGCTCGTGGAGCTAGATACAGTCCTAGCTGTTTCACCTCGCTATCTTTTGGATGTAGTGTCAAAGGCTCCGGTCCAGCCCCAGCAAGATAATCGCATCCATGTGAAAGAGTGATAGATACAAACGACGGAAGCTAGACTCAGATCATCTACCTACTGCCCATCATATTCACGTATCTAAATACCTACCCGGGCAAAATGAACGAGGAGCCATCACTCTCAAGCTACTAGGCATACACGTGGTCTGTACGTCGTTATGAAGCTTGACTAAATCACTATTCACCACTTCTTTCTCAACTTTCTGTTCTGGTTCTTTTTTGCTGGGTGGCTAGAGTATCCACTACAGTGTCCGGATATTATCGTTCGAGGATGAGCCTATACCAACGAAAGCCTCTAGATCGACTTCGCAAAGGGAGTGTAGTGTATTAGCGCATCGTGTTCAATGAGCATCTTGGAGCTATCGAACGCACATAGTATACATATTCGTATACTCGAAAGCGCAATAGGTGCATGCCTAAGGTATGTTAGTACTAACCTAATGAGCTTTACACTACTAGAGGTCAAAGGACTACTAGTACCTAGATATAAAAGGGGATTTTTCGGTCGTTCCTAATACGGCCGAAAGTGAAGCTATTCAGAGATAGCGTCTCCACACAAGCCCACAAGTCCGACCTACCTAACCTAATTGCCCACTCATCCTTTTAGGGTCTATCCTCCGGGCTTTATCTGGATACCTAACCTGGATACACACAGTAGTGACTTATCCAACCCCAAGCCACGAGCCTAGCAAGCCCTAGATAGAAACTAGATAGACCTTGTGGAACACCATAGCCCGCAAGGTACCATAAATACCACCAAAATAATTAGCTTCCTCAACAAACAAACAAGGAAACACAAAATCGGGCTTGTGGTTTAGTGGTATAATACTCCCTTAGCACCTTTCTTCTGTACTGTTCTTCCCTTTCGAGGAGTTCAAACAGTTGATAACTGACTTGGGAGTGGTCCGGGGTTCGATTCCCCGCGAGTCCAAAGATTGGGTGATTCAATCTCACCATTATACCTTACCATATGTACCTTTCTTTATCCGAATTGGTGTAGTGGCTAACATTTGACGCTCTCATGAAGTAGAGGTTCCGTCAAGCCCGGGGTTCGATTCCCCGATTCGGAGTTATAGAGTATTTGCCTGATTGTGCTACGTTTTTTTATTTTATTTTATCTCCTGTTTCTCATCCTTTGGGCCAGGCTCGCCCCTCGAGCTGGGTCATTTTGCGATAAGCACGTGTCACGATAAGGAGAGCAGTAGAGAGCTCAATGTTGGGGGTATATTTCGTTTTACCGCTAATATCTTCTGCCCAATCTCGAAAGACTTTTTTTTGATATCTCATTAATCATAGCGTAATGGTGTCATTCTAACCGTATTTTGATTCCTCCCTTTTGATGCAAGATGCGATCCATCATGTCCATTCCGAGATATAACTACCGAAAAAGAGTCGAACTCGAGATAACGAAGCCACTCTAACTCAGTTTCTTGGTCATGAAGCCGGCCAATTCATCCAGGAGGTCTACGGTCTCTGCGGGGCTGGCGATCCAAGCCGTAGTCGCTACGCTCCGAGCTTTGAAGTCGTTGCTCCCCGCACTGAGGAACTGATCGCCCACGTGCAAGGTCTCCTCAGGTCTAATTGGCGCCGCATTGGCCCCGTGCTTACCGGCAAACCATGCCTGGCACACGGACACACCCCAGCTCTTGTCGCCAATGTCCACAAAGACGTCGCGGCCTCCGTTGAAGGCACAGAAGGGGACCACCTTGTTGTGGCGATCGGTGCCACCGACGCTAAGTTCGAGGATCTTCTGCACTACGAGCACCGTCTCCTCGAGCGACTCGCGCGGAATTCGGACGTTCGGATCGCTCGAAATAATACCGACGGCCCGGTCCTTCCGCATAATGGTTGCAGGTAGATTCATAGTCTTGATACAATCGCGGAAAGCAGCCTCGGCTACATCTAGAAGGGCTGTGATGCTTGCATCAGACCAAGTGGCCATCTCGGCCGTAAGCCACTGCTTCTGGGGTACGGGGGCAAGTAAATCTGGGGAGGAAGGGCGGAACTCGAACAAATAATTCGCCTCTCCACCCATAATGACGATGTTCTGTCTTTGTTGGGGCGTGAGTATTGTCGATTCGGCGATTGCATCCAATAGTCCGTGGAGACGTGCATAATATCTGTCTGCAGTCGTGTAGCCTGCAGCCGTGACGATGCCGACTTTGACATTCTTTGCCAACAAGTCAATCATGCGGGGTATAATCGGACTACTGGGCTCTAGACTCTGGCCGTCGTCGTATAAAGTAACATCTCCGTCGAAAGTGGCCAGCTGAAGAGTGCCTTGAGTCGTTACCGCCATCAGCTGCGCCGAGTTTAGGATGAGGCGGACATCATTAAATGACGGTGAGACAAATCGTCTGGAGGATATGTAGCGTTTGCGATCTTGGAATTTGAACGCCGCTTCTAAGGGCAGCCTGGTAAAGAAGTTCCCTATAGGAGGCACTAGAAGTTTAAGTTTTGAAGGAATGTTGTGCATGTTCGTCTGATGCGCAACTACAAATATGTAAGTTATGATAATATGACTTGAGGAGGACGGGCAAAAGGCGTACTATGATCATCGACGAGAACCTCGACATCTCTCATGATCTCAGCATAGCGTCGATGCGCCTCCTCTGACATTTGTGCCACGCTGATGCCATTGGTCTCAAACACGCCGGTTGGCTGAGAGTAAAGCACGAACGGGACAGCCAATAATCCCTTGATCCATTCTGATATCTTGTTAGTAGGCAAGTTGATCAAGTCAACTATCCACAGCTGAGAGAAGAGCGGAAAGAGCATTACAAAAGTTGAATCGACTTCTCCCAATGTCCATGAGGCGCCCTATGGTACAATGGTGGCTGATAGGTAGCACCACATGGCGGTGCTCCAAATCATTAGATTCGGGCCGTTTCATAGCCGGTGAGGCTCTCTTGTCACACGTTGAAGGCCATAGACATGTTCGGTTACAGGAAGAGCATTCCAAGGGGTTGGCTTATCCAAGGCATAAGGAAATAAGTAAAATAACATTTGGAATACCTATGAATTGATCCCTTCGGTGTGTTTTGAGAGCATCTAAAAAGCCATGACCATGTCAGATCATCATAACTATGTCATCTTTAGGTAAGTCCCCGTCGATTGGGGTGTTGATGAGGAGATGGGGAGATGGGAAGCGGGGAGGTACAAGAGACTCACATTCTACTCTGTAGCGAGTCGTCATTGCGCCGGCGAACTGTCCTTTCTGTCGTTAAAGAGCGTAAGTAGTGAGAAATATGAGGGAACCGAAATAGTATAAACTAATAAGGGGAGAATCCAATGTTGGGTGAAATATCTATCGAGGTGAGTCCTGATGTTGGGTGTATTGGTAACGATGTAGAAGTTGGAAGGGAAGTCTATGTGTGTGGGCCGGTTACCTGCCAAGTGATAGCGGCCTCAGGGGGTGGTCAGCAGGACAATTCTCTGCCCCTGAAACAGTGCTGACCGCTCCAGGCTGCCAGCCTGTAAGATGTCAACTCCAGCCTATCGTAGACGCTGTAGACGCTGCTGCCGCGCTGGAGAGGGACGCTATAGACCGTTATACTATAGCGTTAAATGCATCGCGCTTATTAGTATCTCGCTTCTATTGGGACTATCGGGGACCTCCGCGTATTGGGCTTGCTCAGTGAAGCTAATATCTTAACGTGTCCGCCTTTTGATGAGATTTCACAATCCATCTAATCTCTGTTTGGCGATTACTAGATCAGTACGGTTTTTTACATAATAGATCCAACACTAACAATCTCATTCTTTGAATCCTTTTATGATGAGTGAGATGAAATAGATTTAGAATACTGTTGGCCGAATCCATTTCACTGGATTAATACCGCCTCGGGACGCCAGCAGCAATATTCAGAACTACGCACATTGTAGCTATTCAATAGTGTTGCCGACTGCTTCACTATGATATCTTCGCGTGGTTGAGGGCCATGTGAGATCCAACATCGCCGCCGCCGTTGGATAGGCCCACTTGGGAAACAAAATGAGTGAAAAGGAAACAACGCCAAAAGGCCATATACGTCTTTCTGCCTATGAGATAGTGTGACTCAGGTCTTCGCGCTACCGCATGATAAGATCGAGTGAACTCTTCTGGTCGCGATTACATGAAATAGGCATCTCGATCTCCTTAATGACGGAGATTTAAGGGAGGTACTTGAAGGCTCAAAGCTCACCTATGTGCTTTGACAACTATATTAACGTGGGTTCCTCATTGCCATGCTGTCTTTCCATATACCATGGCCTGCCAGATCCATGAGCTTGGAACAAGATTAATCTTCATGTAAGCAGCAGGACAAGGCGAAAGGCCTATGCCTAGCACCAGGAGACATAACTCTTATAATAATACACGCAAAATACATTGAGTAGTGATATTTTGGGGACTCTGCTTAAAAAACTAGAATTCTATTAGTCTGTTTCGGTCAAAATACATAAGTCAAGAACGCTAACGCAAGGGACAATTGAATACAAATATGCCATGAGGGCGATATAATTAAGTGACAAGACTCTTAGTACACTGGCCAAGTGTTATAACTCCTGTCTTGTTCAAAAGATCCCACTAAAACTGGGAGATTTATCATGACTTCCAGGTTGGATTCATCCCAGCGGGCGAGGCTAGGAAGGTACTTCTCACCATATTGTAGTTTTAGTGATATACAGAGTGAGCTGTGCCGTGCTTCGGTTTCCCAGCTCTTATAACGTAATTAGATAAGACACCAGCACAATCTATTCCAATACTAGTTATTACAATATTTTCTCAACTTGCTATTCTACCATGTCCTCCTAGAATGGCTAACTACTAAGCAAAGCCCTAGGCAGAGCGTTAGCTTAAACACATACAAGTAATATGATATTTAGTAGCATGGTTTCAACTAAGGAAGTAGGAGTCTAAGACATACAAAATCCCATAAATGACCGGTAAATCCGATTGTTAACTCCTACACTAAGGATGACGCCCTTTTCACAGCGTTGTAGTAGTTCCTCTAGTTTAACAAGAAATGAGCCACTTTTAATAGAGAAAAGACTGGTCACAGAAGATAGAGGCTCACGTGGCATACTACCAAACAAAGATGGGCCTTAGAGTTTGTAAAGATGAGATATACCTCAAACTTATGAGCCTGGGGCTCATTGCTGATGAAACCCGTGACCTAAGGATGTATGAAGAGGCTTCTTGAATATCAAAAACATATGACAGTTCGTCTAGCTATTACGGCGGTCCTTTCATAATCCCAACCACGCCAATACAACCTCACTTATCAAGGCCCGTAGTTTCTCGGTAAGTTGTCTAACTTAGCTCCCTCACGACGTAGAGAGTTCTATCTCACAAATATAAACTAAGGAATACCTAACAGACGGTTCACTACAGTCTAGCTAACCCAAGTACCCGACACTCCGGAAGTAGGACACAAAAGACTCAGTAGGTCAAGTGCTAAGTGATACCAGATTCTAGCCTCAAGTCAAGAATCCATTTAAGGGGATGCTGGAAATATTACAACCTCCTACCTACTTACCTATGTACTCTTTGCTACAACATAGTGTCTTGAATGTATATTTTCGTAGCTTGGTGCTGCTCTACGGCTAGGCCAACAGCACATCGTTCCCCGGGGAAAATCTGTGGTGGTCTACTTGAGTATCAACGACGCTGCTGAATGATCTCACCGTTTAACCACAGAAAAAGGGGGTGGGGTGTGTTGTTAACCCCACGAGGCGTCAGAAAGTCTAAGATCAAAATGACACTGCATGCATTCTGCTCTCTACTACTCTCCCCTCGAATGTTTCGTTGTTCGGATTCTTTGGATGCGGTACTTACCATCCTTTCCCACCATCCCCTCCCTTTTCTATCTTTTAAAAATCGGAACCTTTGAAGCTTGGAACCAAAAAAAAAAAAAAAAAAAAACTGCCAATGGACGTGGAGATCAGGAGATATGGCCATGTAGGTATTAATTACCAAGGTTAACTCCATAAACCGCCGCTAAAGCAAAGTCTATCGACCATCTAAATAATCAACTAACTAACCAACCAACTATGGTCACCGTCAGCCACACCTTATTCACTTGGGTGGATAGGTGGACAAGACATATAATATTGCCGGATCCGCTGAGCCTTGAGCTTGAGCGAAGGTGTAGATAGGCTGACAAATGGATGACACAGATATGTTTTCTGATCACTTTATATATCATCGAATCAGAGAAAAGAATAAAAAGAAAAGAAAAGAAAAGAAAAGAAAAGAAAAGAAAAGAAAGGAAAAAAACTAAGAAACTCCAGAGCCATAACCATGCTTTCTTTCTTGATGGTTAGTTGTAGTTAGTTTCTGGATCAGCGAGCCTCCAAATCCAGCCCACCATTTCGAAACCAGTGGCAGGCGACTTAGTTAGGGTATGTTAATGGCTCGAAAGGGAGGCCATCGGAGGAAGGAATGAAGGATGGATAGATTCTGCGAAGGAGTTTCACCTTTACCTTTACCTACGTACCACAAGAAAGAATGATATAATATGAATAAATGCCAACCATTATCGAACCACGGGCTACAGCGACATTCAGAGACTTCGAACTACAAACCTAGCAAACCTCACCTAGATAGAGTGTAGTTAAATGTATGCTTCTTTCATCCATACTTACCTACTCACAAATCTGATGATCCGTTATGTCCATGCTGTATCTTGTAATTATCCTCGTCTTCGTAATTAGATACCACGGGGGAGAGATGTGTTATCGATCAAAAGATCTACTTGGTCGATACTTATGTCTAAACTACACGATTGACAACCTACCTATACACACCCGAGCCGCCCTTCAAGGGAGGTGTTGTGAGATGTGTATGTTGGGCATGCCCATATTGCAAGATATCTACTATGTCTCTAATTCCAACCCCAGCCCCCCGGGGGGGTGGCGGCGACAATGTAAAGGCCCGTGAAGATTACTTCTATGTAGGCAAAGTACTCTCTCCTTTTCTAAAAAGACGACAGAAAAGGGTCCTGGTGCCAAACAGCTCATGACTGACTATCTGTTTGTTTGTCCTAGCAGTTTCGCCTCCTACTTGTCCAATCAAGAAGCATACCAGGTACGTGCTCACTCTGGTAAAAACTCCACGGGGATAATGTAGGTAGATGGGACAGACGGCCAGGCTGTAGATGCAGGTCTGGGCTCCTTACGACTTGGATGGCAGGCCTCAAGGTATTAATCTACCGTGGTTACATGATGACCCTGTAGAGTGGTGTTCGCATGGTTACTCGTGGCTCTCATAAGAGCATAGGATCAGTTGCATCCAAGAAACTAGCGTAAAGCATGGCGCAGTTGAAAGCATTGGGGATGCTTCTTAACTCGAAAAACACCGATCAATAGCTGCTTTATGCTGGTCAAAACCTACTTGGACAGTTGGAGTAGCTAGCGAGTCGAGATGAAGGAGACGAGTTGCTATCAACATAGCGACACTCCGAACGATCTCCAGCGTCGTGGCGACGACCACCCCGTCCTAGCAATGGGGACTGATGGACTGGTGGAGGCGGACCTTCGAATGAAGAAGGTCCCGTGGCCACTTAGTTCTGGTTCCAAGGGCTGAACACGAAAGGCAATGATGACGTTTGGCTGGCTGGTTGCAAAACTGGAGGTTTCCACACATTCACACCTGACGCATTCATACTATACCACACGTACGTGCATACGTACATACATACATACACATAGTAGGCTCACTAGATCGCCGTAGCGCGTGTCTTTGAAGGGAAGATGAAATTAACGAGACATCATCACGGTGAGTTCGCGGATTTCACTAGGTGAATAGACCATACTGCATACGGCTGATCTGTAGTCGTTTATAGCAGTTAAAGAATATAGGGGAGCATTGCATAATCTCCTTTCACAGCCTCGCGAAGCGTACTAAACATCTCAACCTAGGTAAGTATACATATTTGCCTGCTAGTCTGCAGCAGTACAATGCCCAACGCTCAGCTCTGATCCTGCTCATCCTGATGTGTGAGGGGGGTAGTTATTGTAGCCGGGCGAAGATTTACCTATCTGGGTTGCAGGACACCTACGCAGCCAAGCCAACATATCAAGCCCGCCAAGCACCACAGAGGTGAATTCCCAGCCCACAAGTTGATGTGGCATAAGAACTACTGTGGCCTTGGCTTTCTTCTTTTGGCATCCGCTGCTGTCACTAGGCTGCCTTTATTAGTTTTCGCTCTTTCTTTGTTTGGCAGGGTGTTGCCAGACTAGTCACACTAGTGTTTGGTTCGACACCTCCACGTTGCAGAACCGTAGCAATCAAATAAACAAAACAAAAGATCGTCCCTGATTGCCTTCTGCACCCAGCAGAGTGGAAACAACAAAATATTAGGTAGGTAATTAAGTAGTTCTTAGCAGGCAATTTCCCACCGCAATTGGCGCCCGCCAAGTACCAAGCCACGCCCATTGTCTTGCGAGGATTCCGCGTTGTGAGCACCAAGCCGCCTTATATTCAGTAGCGAGCTCGGCAAGGCCGGAATGCATAGATATAGTGGCGGATGATTAAGACACTCCTCTGGAAATGATGGTACTGCATACTGTGTGGGCGTCAAAGGTTATTGACTTGATATGAATGTCAGTCGATACCACTGTATGTTGTATGCCCCCATGGTATAAAGACAACAACAGGGAGAGATTTCTCGTAGTGCTGCCGGTAGTTGGCCAGCCATTTGGGGGCTTCTCGCACACTAAAGGTAGATCACCACGGGACGAGCCTTGGCAGCTTATTTGGGAGGCATGGGTGCTCTTGGCATGCTGGGCGAGCTGGCTTCTCTGTCTCTGCGCCGTGCCAACATTGGGTCTCGAGGTACAGAATATGTCGTGTTGGAAAAATCGGGCTGGATGTTCTACCGTCATTCAATCCCTTAATTCTCCCGTGTCTCGTCATGGAATTAGGTACGAGAAAGTGGCATCTACATACATATGATATAAAGTAGCAAGCATCCTTTCGGGAATATTCGGGAATACGATTTGCTCACACGCATGACATTCTCCTATCAATAGGATCTATTCTGTAGTGACACCTAAAACTTCCGATCATGCTGTTAATTAACAGCATGCTCTGTGCCTGCAGGACTCATCGGACAGCGATCCTCGTTTTTTTTTTTTTTTTTTTTGCGAGGCTCTCGATTCTATCGTGTGGGAAGAACGGCTCGTGAGTAAGACGTGCATGATTGGTATTCCGAATCAATGTTTGCATGTGCACAATCGGATTCGGAGGAATTTGAGCCGCTATCAGATATGCTCCAGTGGAACTGAGGAATAGTTGACTTGGTTCACTGGCAATCTGGTGTCGTAGCCTGACAATGCCAAGGTAGATCTTACAACGTCAGCTTGTTGCGTGTATGCTGCACACTATCTGACGAGTGGCTGTCGCGGATAAGCCCTAAAGCTGTGTAGATAATTACAGCCCTCTACCCAGAGTTAATCCCTCCAATGTATACCTGGGTAACTCAGAATGATTGCCACTGTTGATCGGTACCACGGCTGCAGGAGCGCGCTCGTCGGCAGGACTTGTGGTCGTGCGTGCACTGCTGGGTATCTGTGTGTAGTAATTGCCTACTCCTGTAGAGCAAAGCTGGTCTTGCGCGCCCAATTTGATAAACGTCGCGATGCTATTCGCATTCCTTTTTGTGGCGATGATACCGGGAACTAGCTTCGGATTAATAACCGACCCTAAGCTCACCTATAGTCAGCTCGTAGTACATATTAACTTATTACACTCATGTTTCGAGCGTCCTGTAGGGTGCAGAAAGCACTTTCAGGCTTCAACTAAGTACACTGCTTCAGTTATATTTATTTCAGTTTCCTGTTCATTGTCAGCTTACTACACAGCTGAAGGCCACAATGGGAGCGCTTGAGGCACTCCTGGGGCGTCGCCTTTGTCCATGATCATCGCCAAGACGCAAATACGTCACATCGTCGATCCAAGAAGCTTGATGAGAATTGATCATTGGAACCTCTGAACCACTGCTCCTGACAAAATCATGTCGGCACGGAGTCGGTGAATGGACGGGAGATTGAGAGCCCCAACTGGATTATAACTTAGGACTGAACGGGAACCCGAGCTAAATCCAATCCTCGTCGGCGATCATGTGTCATCCTCAAGTCAGCCAGACACATTGTAGCTTGGCAACATTGCCCGGGTTGCCTTTCACGTAGCCGCCACTATCTTGGCTAACTGAGTAGCCGGCTCGGCGTTGAGACGTTGTTTAGTACATGCCTCGCAAATTGTCAGAAGCAGCCGAGACAGGGCTTGAGGGACGTTGCAGTGCTACATAGGTAGGTGCAAAGCACTGTATGTGCTCCCAGTGAGAAGTTCCGTTCGCTTGGCAGCGAGTTTTGTCCGTCGTGGTCGTGAGGTCAAACAAAACCCGTCCTTGCCCCCTTGGCGGCCAAGAATATGCTATATCTACCGAGAATGAGCGCGGCGACGATCTCGGGTTAACAACGGTCTGTCATTCGTAAATGAGCCAGAACTGATACCCAAAGTAAGTCAAGGCCGGCCAAGAGCGCCCGGGTCAGACGGGCGGCGCTCTGTAGTGCTCTGAAGCTGGTAACTGCCGGTAGTGCTCCCTCCGAGACGGGCCAAGACGTGCACAAATGCTTCTATTGTCTTGCATTCGAAGGCGCCAAGGAGAAGGCCAAGGAGAAGGCCAAGGCCTGCGTGGCATCTCCTGTTTCCTGGCGAAATTGCCAAGTGTTTGTCGGACCGACGTGTATCTTGTCACAGACATTCTCGCAATACCAAGAGATCGGATCCGCGCACAATCGACTTGGCAGGGACGGCAGTGAAACTCACAAAGTTCACAACATGGATATATTGTCCAGTGGACGGGACGCTTTCGCAACTCGTGACGCATTCTGGTCAGCAGTAGCTCCTTCGGCGCGATGTCTACCTGATACAAAAGAGACGGACGATACAGGTCGCGCCTCTCACAGAGCCACCGGTATTGTGACGTGTACACTGTGAAGGAATATGCCTATACGGACGCAAGGACGCTCCCCGGGTTGGAAACCGGACTGCTATTCGTGTGAGGCATTTTAACATCCATGGTTCAGCGAAGCCACAACTGCACGTAGTTTGCAGCGAAAGCTAGGAGCATTAAGTAGTGTAGCATGCTCAACAATCCTCAGCGTTCTCAGTAGCTGCTACAGACAGTAAAGTAGCATGTAAGGTGATGTGAACATGTCGTGAATCTGTCTGCTACATTATATTGAGAAATTGAGTCCTTGTCGGCCGTAAATATCCAGCGTCTTCCATCAGTCCAGGAAGCGAATAACTGATCAATAACTTGTATTCTCGATACCAGGACAAACGACGTCGCGATGCTTTCTGCTCAGATCGTGCTCTAACTGGGAGCTACCCGGCTTGGCTGGCTGGAGTGCATGGGCACGCATCCTTCCCGGACTTGCCACAAGCCTCTTCCCTGGGGGTTGGGCGACAAAGACGTCAGTCTCTGGTTGCGCTGTCATGAGCGGTCAGGCTTTGAAACATATTCAATATAATCCTTGAATGGATGAGTGAAAATCAACAAGGACAGACTCGGTAAGGGGACACACGACGGCGAAGACTGGGGCAAAGTTGGGGGCGGGCCTTTCTCTGGAGATGAACGTGGGGAAGGAAACCTGGAGACGGGGGCGCGTCCACTGGTCCTGCACTGGCAAGTACCTAGCAACAGCAGTCTCTGGCCACGGTCTGGAACCCTCGCTCACCGCAGCAAATTTGCATCGACATTCTGCAAGGCGCACAAATGAGGCACATATCCGTTGCATGGTGACCCTTGCGCAAGTTTCTAGAAAAGCCTAAGATTTCACCGCTAGTTTTCTATGTACAGCATAGATATGTACAACGGTAGGTATGCGAAAGAACATGAAATTCAGGGCTGACGTACAGATGTACAGCAGCATACATACTATACATACAGGGCAGGGCAGGGCTGGGGGAAAAAGATGCGATGCAGACACGACAAGCCCTAGCGACCAACTCAGCTTCTCCCTACACGTCTGCGTCTCTCAGGAAGGTAGCTAGATGTACTCAAACCATAATATGTAAAGGACTATATATAAATCTATAAAGCGTCTATCAACTTCATCTTCAGAATTGGCGGTCTCAATCTGCAGGAGGCAGTAGGATATGTAGGTCACGGCAGGTACAGCATACTCCTTGTCAAAAGTGCATCCTGATGATTCAGGTTATGTAGGTATGCTGTAGTATATGCCGTATACAAGTATGTATGTACCACAAAGGCGCTAACTGCATTTTCAGTTTAGTGGCAATCGTCTCCTTTGTTTCCTTCCAATGATAGTATGGTGAGACTTGCCTGTTTGGGAGTTGCTTCCAAATATATCCTATAGTTGCATGCGAGGTACCTATAGGTACTTCCGCGACGGGTGAGGTAACAGCTCTGGGAAGCGCTGTCACATAGGCTGTCCAGTCTCTAAGTGAAGCCAATACCTTGCTACATCTACAACCCTGATGATGGGGTACCTGGGAGAGGCGAGTTGAAACAATTTGAACCGCTAGGAGGCTAATGAACTTGTGCAATAGTGATTTAATTATCGATCATAGCCAGGCCGTTCGAGACTTAGTAGATGGAGGACTGCTGACATCTCCGCCCGAGACTTTTTGGCCCATTTTCGGATACCTACGTATTACCGAAGCTGCCAAGGCGCTGTACAGTTTTCTTAGTGATATGATATCCTGGTAGTGTCGGGGTCTCTGATTATGAACACTATGTACCAACCCTACTTGAGGCTCTTGGCGAAACATACGAGATCGCCAAGCACGAAGAAATAACACTTGCAAAGGAAAGAATGATATAGTTCGACTCCTCGCGTGGGGTCAATTCTCTCCTGTGTTGCATCACCTCTAGAAGAACAGTAGGATGCTGTAACAGTACCAGTGGGGGATTTGCTTTTCCTTCCAAACTATACTGAAGTGTCCATATCTCAAGGTCGCCATCTGAGATAAAGTCTGACTGGAGGAGCCCAAACAACCTAACTATCACGGCTTGCTATATTCGACGATACCGGCCTGGATACAAGGCGCATTAGACTTATACCTATGCTACCCGATCCTACCTACGTCAAGTCGCAGGACCAGCTATGAGATACGCACTCCTTACGGTAGAGCATGACATACTTGTGTGTGTAGAGAGTAACTACTACTTACAACCGCCCGATGCGCTCGGCTGTGACTCGGTATGTACAACATAAGCAAATATTTAATCTTGTAACGACCATTCCAGGAAAGGGGGAACTAGAGAACCGTCAAGTAACGACTATCTACATATATAATAGTTAATTAGATGCCTACAAGCATCTCGTCAGCCTAGTCAGTTACCTACCTAGGTATTTTATATACATCGTAAGATGCCGAGAAAACTAATAATACCTACTAGACAACTTGTTGTGCCAAAATTATCTATCAATAATTGGCTGTCCATGTTGCTGGGTCTATGTATCACTCCGGATGTCTCATTGCAAGTGCCGGATCCTACGACAAACTGAAATCTTTTAAGTATCAAGTCTGGAGTTGCTTGGTATTTACTAGGACTTTGGCAAAATGTTTACTAATTTCTATCTGGTTTTATTTTTTATTTTTTATTTTTTTTTGATACCAATGTTTGGCACAAGGAGCAATAACTATCTAGTCTAATACCGCGGCCTTGTCGAACTTTGGGAGTATGTTTGTAGCTCCCAATTCCCATAAGCCCTACGTACTGTTCTCATACGGACCATACTTAGACATAATCTACCTACTACGCGAAGCCAGAATGAAGTTGCTCTGCGTTTCGCATTGAAGTTATTACTGTAACAACCTTTATTCAAGTGTTCTCACCTAATGGCATGTCATTGGCCACTCCAAAAGAAAAAAAGCGTTGGGGTCTGTAGTAACTCTGTATGCGGTACTGCGAAGTGATTGGGGGAATTGCTCTGTATTGTGCCAAGCGCATCCAAGACCTTTAATGTCTGCAAATTCTTGGTATTGCCGACAAACTCTTGATGGCGCTTCTTGGAACGATAGTTCTTAACCCGAGTTTACAGAGGTAGAACAGACACCCTCCTTACGTACCTACGTATAGGGCAGACTTCCCCATGGTTAACATTCGGTAGCGCATAAACTAACCCAGGTAGTTGTAGATGAGAAATCCTAATCTGTCTGCGACCCCCACAGACGACATACCTAGCTAGGTAATGTGCTTATGTTTCTCGCTAATAACAAGCGTCTTGCTTGGGGCTTTACATAGTACTCTGTATGACTAGGAAAGTACCTGTGTTAGTCCCTGCGCAACAAAATGAGGCATTTATGTACGACCACTTGATCTTCACGTCTCAAGCTCTGCGGCCGCACTTTTAAAATAGATACTATGTGATACATCTTTGTCAGACTACAAGCTTGCTCCGCCAGGGAGCACCGATGAGACACAGCATGTGTTGGATAGATAGCATCGATTCGCGTGTGGACTGGTGAATCATCTCACGGCTTAGGATTGAACTTGGTTGATTCATAGCTGCCCGGGTGGACAGAGCGTACGTAAGTAGTTGGGAAAACACACTGGGACGTGGCGTCCTTGTGGCCCTGAATGTAAGCACCAAGTCTAATTTGCCAAATAAATAGATATTGAATATGGGCGAGACTACGAACACCCATCCTAACGCCGTTTCAAAGTCGTTCACGAAGTTTGCAAAGTTGAGACGTGCACAGCATACGGTAGGTACCTGACCTGGCCAATTGCTTGTGTGCAGCTTTGGCTACGTACCCACGGACTCACAGACATACGATGTATGTCTATATGTATGTTCTAGGGTATTAATGCATGAATTCCTACATGTACACCATTATTCATGACCGATTCTGTACTATTTCGCTCCAAGAAAAGTTGCGATTTATATCTAGATAGGTTAGAGCACTTGAATCAATTGCTTATTTTGCTTGCTCACTCCGAGAAAAAGGTAGCTCCTACATCTGTACTGCTGAGTATTATCTAGATAGGTCCACACTCCATCATGTGATTCAGAAACCAACCCTGAATCGTGATGGTGTGGGGTTAAATCTTCGTCGATTGATCTGCTGGGTGTGGGTATAGAGCTAAGCTCTGTATAGTTTAGACGGCCTGTACAGCGTGTAATATGGAGGCACCAAGCCATCTTGAACAGTTAGCTAAAGTCTCTCTAACATTTAAGGAATAAGTATACGACGCTTGACTACAGGCATTTAAAGGCCCTAATTGGCAGCATGATGTAATACCTAAGATTTATAAAGCCTCGGCGGGTACTATGGATGTATGTACAGATGTACGTTTGTCTCTTCTCTTGAGACTGGAGGCAAGCAGTGAAGAAGATGACTGACACCGCCCCGGCATGCATCCACGGACGACCCACTGACATATAAAACAATTATGCCTGCCGAGCCTTCACTGTCTTGTTTGGGATTCAGAGATTATTGTTTCTTTATTACAATCGCTGACTTTCCTACACGTACTCGACTACGTTCCGTCTCTTTGAGCCTTGGCGTCTAGGCAACGCAGATCTTCAGGCTTATTCGAGTCTTGAGCTGCTCTCGGCGCAGCCATCTGTGCAACACTCCTCGACGGCGGACCCAACCACACAACTTCGAGGGACTGCACCGAATATTCGGCGAAGAACAAGCTAAGCTAACAGTGCATTCTCAGTGTCTTTTAAAGTTCTCACGGCTCCCACCTTTTCCATGTATGAGAGTTCTGTATTTTGTAAAAAACAATAAAAGTTACTCACTTTGTTTCTTGCATGAGTACCTAGACCACCGACTCTTAAAGTGCTTGTAATTCGACGGTATTTATACATACACGAAGCCCTTGTTCCTTGCTCCGACCCATAATCCTTCGGTATATTGTCTGACTAGACCCTGCCTGCCTGCCTGCCTGCCCATTATAGCCAACGTCATTGGCAGCAATACATCGTATTGTAGCCCTGTCCATCATCAACATCTGTCAAGCCAGCTGCGGGACCCTAGAGACTGGTAATCACAACCTTGGTCATTCAGGTGCCATCCAGGTCTCCCACGCAGACAAACTTGCTGTTTTTATTGTCAGAGTATATTCTACTGTAGCCAATTGACCTAATTGGCCCTCCTGCTCCTACTGTTAGCAGACTGTGGTACACCTTCGTGAAGGGAAGGACATGGGGGCTTAGTGGGAATTTGGCCGAGTGCTTTACTGTTTGGGATCATCAGTTTGTTCAAGTAACAGCGAATTGCAAGCGCCTCTATTCAACAGTTGTACGCTAAACCAGGGGCCCGACACGTCCCTGTTCCACTCACTCTAGACGCTAATCCCAGGCCGGCCATTCCTTCAACGTTACTTCTCCTTCCAGTGGACCTCACGCAGGGCAAACAGGGTCCTGGGGCATACACAAGAAACTGTACCTGGAAGTACCTCTCGGTCTAGCAGGGGAGTGACCTGTAAATCGCTCCATAAGCGCCTTTTCCTGCAGCTTTGCAGCGTGCATTAGGGCTTGCGATCCGCCATTTCAAACTCTATCTGCCCTTGCTCCTCGCGCAGATAGGAGGCCGACAACCTAAATCTTCAAAGAGGGACCGACATCTATTATAACGCAGCAACACCTGCAAATCCTAACCTACTAGTTCCCTTCTTTCCTCTCGAATTAGCTTACCTATTATTGTCCTTGGTTCTTATTGAGAACCTGGACTCTTATTTCTCACCTCTTATTTATTCCCTCATCCGGTCCTCAGTCTAGTCATTCTATTTGGAGTGGCTTGGATTCATCATTGTTCTCGTCCCTCCACCCTGTTCGGTCCCCCCGAGGTGTGCTGTCTCGTTGCCTCTCTGGATGAAAGACAGCACAGCGTCCATCTGCCCTAAAGCCAAGCGCCCCGACACGCTGGGGCTACTACCTATAGGACTGGTTTCCTGTCGTTCTAAGGATTCATAAGCACACCCAAGCTCGAGGTTTGGGGCACTTCCGGCTTTGGGAACACTGGGAAAATCCGACTTTCCTTCCTCCTTGCAGGGCCCGGGGGAAATCACCACAGCACCTCGACCTTGCACTATTGCCAACAAGGACCATGGCCGCCCCACAGACAACACCGCTGCTCACGACACACCGCAACGCAGCGCCAACGATGTCATTGTCTCCTTTACCTTCTTCCTCGGCCGTTGGCTTTGGTTCTAGCTCCGATCCCAATTCAAGTTCTAGTGCCCTACCAAATCCTGCGGCCAACTCTGACGCCAGCCCTGATCAGCCACTCGTTGCACCTACAAAGCCTTTTTCTTCCACTGCCGCTCCCTCAACTCTCTCTGGACCAACGTCGTCTAACGCTTCCACTGATAATTCACCAAATCCATTCACCACCGCCACTTCTGCCCCGCGACCAATCCCGCAATCTTCGTCAAAAACATTGCGCTCAGGTATATTCGATCTTAACCGCTCATTACTTGGTTTAACGGCTGGTTTAATAATTCCGCCTTTAGAATTGTATTCTACTTCTTCGCCTTTGCCTTCTTCTTCAAACACACCCTCGTCATACTGTAGTTCTTTCCAGTCGCCCTTAGATCCCGTGCGCCGGCCCACTACAGATTTGACGACACCGATCCCCGAAGAATGCGACGAGGAAACCTGCAGTGAATCGCTCCCCAACGATCCTGTTACCCCAGTCAGCGGCCGCCAATCAAGAGAATTTCGCTTCTGTGACAGTCACGACCTCTACCACCGAGATTCTGTCGTAAACGGTGGTGCGGCAGCATCTTATGGTATTCCAGAGCATCCATATGATTCTTTAAACCAAAGCAATAAAGACCCTGTGCATGTGCCATTCACGCCCCTTACTCCTCCAACCTTAACAAAACCAGCGGTAACACGATTGCAAACGCCAAAGACACCTGTAAGTCGTGCAGATCAGGATTCAGCCTCCAAAAAGCAGGCCGTCACCGATCAAGACCAGACCCCGGTCCCAAAGCGCCCTGTTTCGAGACGCTCTTCATCTACCTTATCACGAGCCATGTCGTCATTATTCAGACGCAACACTGCACACCAAGATGACAATAGTGCAGCGAGCTCAACTAGTGCAACACCAGCTTTCAAGGAGCCAAGCTACAATGGTGGTTCTTCTGAAATCCATCTTCCAGTCACTAGCAGAATAGCTGCCAGTGTCAACTCAGGCCGCCGCCGGTTCTCTTACCATCGCTCAGTAGCAACGACTAGGTCCAACACGCCGCCGTCACCTAGTTCACCTGCTGAATCAGCTGCAGGTGGCGGGGACAAGACCAATGGGACCTCGATGCCTACGTCGCATGATTTCTTGGAAAATAACGCCAAGAAGCAGAGGGCCCACACCGGCCTTTCTCTACGCCAGAGAGTCAATTTTGTTAGCTCGGCTAAAAATCACCCGCCTCGTCGAGCGAGAAGTTTAGAACGCAAGAAGAAGACTGAGGAGGAACACTTGACGCGCCAGCCATGGGCTATTCCACCGGAAGCCGGCACTGGCATGAAGGCGAGAAGACTAAGCTTAAGTCTTCCTGATGATTTCACTGTCGATGTTGCTGAGCTGCTTAAAGAATTCGAATACCAGCACAAATTCCTCGGTCGACATGGCAAACATTTAGGCAAAGGCGCTACTTCCAAGGTCACTCTCATGGCCCGCAAGGGATGCCCTGGGGAGCTATATGCCGTCAAGGAGTTTCGCTCTAAAACCTCGTCCGAGACAACAGAGGAATACGAAAAGAAGATCAAGTCCGAGTATAGCATAGCCAAGAGCTTACACCACCCCAATGTTGTGGAGACAATACGGCTGTGCACCGACCATGGACGATGGAATCACGTGATGGAGTACTGCTCAGAGGGTGACCTCTTCAGCCTCGTATCCAAAAAGTACCTAGGAGAGGAAGGCCGCGATGTCGACCGACTCTGTATATTCAAGCAACTTTGCCAGGGCATCAACTACCTTCATAGCAACGGCATTGCCCACCGGGATATCAAGTTAGAGAATCTCCTCATCACGAAAGACAGCAAGCTGAAGATCACCGATTTCGGCGTTTCCGAGGTCTTCTCGGGCATACACCCCGGACTGAGAGAGGCAGGAGGCCAATGCGGCCTTGCTATGGGCGAAGTTCGATACTGTAAGCCGGGTATATGCGGCAGTCTGCCTTACATTGCACCCGAGGTCTTGAGCAAGAAGGACGAGTATGATCCCCGAGCACTGGACGTCTGGAGTTCTGCCATCGTCATGTTATATCTCATCTTCAGTGGCAATCTCTGGGAGAAGGCTGAGGCCGGCCTTTCGGCTCCAGGCCAGAAGAACTACAATGAGCTGGTTGCTGGGTGGGTGAAGATGGATGCAAAGAAGGCGGCGCAGCCTGACATGGCGAAAGACGCGTATCCCAAAGTGACAGCGTTCGAGTACTGTGTCAAGCCGATTGGACTCAGACGCGTGCTACTAAACATGCTTCATCCCGACCCAAAGAAGCGTATCACGATCAATAACGTAGTTACCGACAGATGGATGAAAAATGTGGAGTGCTGCCAGCTGGAGAGTTACGAGGACCCGGTAAAATTTATCGATGCCTCCAAAAAGGATTGTATGAAATGCAGGACTGGCAAGATCTATTGCCACAACCACCTACCTCCCGCGAGCACCGGCCATGGCTTGCCACCCATGCCAGGCAAGCCTGGCTACTAATTCTAATTCCAGTCGTTTTGCAACGAGGAAAAGGGGCACAATTTCTTTTGTTTGTTTTTTTCCTCAAAGGGAATATTCGATTATCCCGATCGAGAGGTCACGTTCATACGACGGCGTTACAAGAAGGGATATTCTTTTGCATCACCAGGCGGGTTGCATCAAGGCTGGTCGGAAGGGTATTATGCATTCGTTTACATCATGAAGCTTACAGCTCCACTGATTGTCACGTACATAATCTTACGTTTTTTTAATCCATCAGCAGACTGTCAGTTTGGCAGGGGATGATTACATAGAGCTAGGGTTTACACCCTGGCGGGTTGTCGCTTTGGTATCGGAGAGGCACTTGGTAAAGTACAGCTGAAGCAGGCTTTTGCAAAGTGCTTCTTCACTATAGTGTTGATTGGTGGGGTAGTATAGGAGCGCTAGCACAAGCTTCATCGCGTGGCTATGATAGCGAGCAACTATAGGGATTCAACCCACTTCAATCTATCGCGCTGACCTACCAAAAGCACACAACCTATCTGCCCATACATGAACGTGACCGTGAGAATACGCAGTACCTACGAGTAGGATAGTATATGGGGACGAATGCTTATCCAAGAGCTCGGTTCACGCCAGCGTTGTGTAACCGGCAGCCAACAGCTGGACGCGCTGGTAGCAACGTTAGCGCTGCAGCAAGCTCCTATTAGGTTTCATGCCCACCAAGGCGAAACAAAAAGACTAGTATCCCCCTATCCCCGCAAAACGTGGGCAACAGTCACCACAACGGTGCATCTCTCTTCAACCATAGGCCAACGAACTCTGGCCGCTAATATGAAAGTTGTTATTCCCGAGCTAAAGAGTTACAGTCGACGGACGATCGGCTTAGCGTGTGAGTGCCGAAAGGCCGAGATGAGGTTGCACAAAGTCGGCTTCACTAAATTAGTTAACGAAGGAATGCCTACTAACAATCGCAGAGTCGAGGTAACGTTTCTAAGTGCTTCTACTTCATGGAGATCAATCATGTATACCTTATCGCCTTGCTGCCCTCTCTGACTGGGAAGCGGATAGATCGGGTGAATATTAATTAGAGCGGCTCGTCTGAATACATCATATTACTATTTGCTTTATCTCTGGGTCGGCATGGAGACCCCCCTCGGGCAAGCATTGACCAACTTGGCCGTGTCCCAAGACGCCGGTCCGGATAAGTAAATCCGTAGATCTATCTCTCTTGCTCGGATAACTTCTTTTGTACGAAGGTAATTTTGGGCTTGGTATATCTAGGTAGGTTAGTCCCTGACGGTACTGCACTGCACAATGCACAGGGCGTGAACTGTTGGGTAGGGGTCTTGCTGTCGGCTGTGTTGTCCCTGTTCATAAGTATGACGACAAGGCTCCGAGCCCCGGATCCGCTCGCTTAAGTATACTACGTACGCTCTATTCTTTGCCAATGAGATTTATGCGTCAGCCTACGAACGCGAGGAAAAAAGAAAGCCGCTATAGCAGCCATACAAAGTGAGACGAACCACAAAAAAAAAAAAGGCGCATGCGCGGAAAGACGCAAGGGGATCATGCTGGAAGCTTTTTCCGCCCCCATAGAATGTTTTCGTTTTCTTTGCAGAACACAATCAAGCTTTCGAGAGACTTTTTTTTCCCACCCACCCACAAAAACACAAACATAACAAGATCGGCGGTTGCAACGGTCACCCAGCAATCAGCAAAAAGGTGAACCAAATCAATAGCTAATCGCAAATACCAAAGAAGCGAAAAGAGATCTGGCCCGGCCAGTTCTACTACCTTTCCAATGGTACCTAACTAGTCTGGATACAGCACGGTGAGAGTCTGCGATGCGACTATGCGATGCGACTCCGCAACGGTTTTTGTTTGTGATATAATTGATGATCAAATAGTATAATAATACTTAGAAGTTGTAATAAGGGGAGGGAAGAATCGCAATTCAATCGGTCCAAACAGACCAAACCTGACTTAGCTTAAACCATTCGCTCGTCAACCGTCGTCAGAAGCCAAGCAGACTAGTAGCTTAGAAGCTGTAACCCCCACGATATCCCTCGTATATTTATCGTTCACCTGACAGCCATTGAGTAAGCAGGTCGATGCATGAGTTCGGGCATGTCCACGCGGGGGGGTTCCGTTGACCCCTCAATCAATCATTTCTTTGTCTCTGTTTTTACCATGTATGCGCATGGAAGAACGCAGCTGGCAAAGCAGCAATGGCGTACCTGAGTCCTGACAAGCAAGTACGTACGTATTGAACAGCCAAGCATCTAGCCCAGCTGTAGCCTGCAGTACTAAAGCCGATCGACCTACGTAGTTCAACCAACGGCAGCAGGGCTAACTTATCGACTTGCTTCAAATGCCAGGATGTTTGACGCAGCCAGTGTGCATAGTATGTATGTAAAAACAGAGAAGATCTCGAGGAAGGAAATGAGACAAGAAGGGACAGAGATTTGACGCAAGACAGCTGGTTAATTTGAAGCGATCGACCGTCAAACACTCCCAAACAAGCAGCTTGGAGCCTACCGCTTGCATCATGCAGGTGTCTTCGTGAGGAAATGCCTGTTTTGTACTTCCTCTACTTTAACAAGCACAACCGTATACATAGTACCAGCTGGCTGCTTTCAATAAAGGCTCATACAGCAACTGCTGTACCTCCCCGGCCCTTGCCAAGTCACGACTCATGTCACTGGATCGCGTTACAAAGGCTAACCACGGCCTTGCTCACTCATTTGGTACAACACGCTAACCTACTGCGAGGTCTGCTGCGAGGTCAACTCACTAATGATGTACAGTGCCTGGTGAAGGAATATTCTGTGCGCCACCATGAGTTGCTTCCCCGGACTTTTTTTTCTTTTCTAGAGCGCTGGCATCTTGACATCTGACATCTGTTCAAACCACCTTAATCCATACCCTAGTTCGCGTCATATCTACATGCTGCCGTCATGTTAAATCCTGTGGCGTTTGCAGGGTATTCACAATTTGAGACTTAGGTGTCAAATTAAATGCGGCCCTACACATCATCTCTTTTTCCTTAATGTAATTACATGCTAGGTACTTCTTTACCTAGGTGGGGGAAACAGCACGGTGATTTTTAAAACCCCTGTGCCGAACAAGAAGCCTTGTAGTGGCGATAATGCATCTCACGATAGCCGGCGAGTAAGCAAGATATGGATTGATGGCGCCGGTTTTAGACGCTGCGGATTATATAGACATTCTTAATTTTAAACCTACAGTGCCAACATAGATACCGAAAACATACATACAGTAGGTAGGTTAAACCGGGAATATGGATGAGGTTTATGTTACATACAGCATACCGGTGTAGGCAAGCCCAGGAGAAACACCAAACTGATTCCTATAAGACCCAGTGATCTACTACATAAGTTAGAATGAAAGCACATGTCTTTACTTTCAGCCCACTTACATGAGACACCACAAGGGAAAGGTAAGAAGCCACTCACGAGGTTCTTGCGCAATCGCTACGACATACCGACTTTTGTACTAGTCTATGCCGTAAGCACAGGTCTGATAAGGCGGCAACCTCAGCTGTCTATCTGTGCATGTAAGGAAATCGGCGCTAGAGACGTAGACAGACACAAGGCGGCGGCAAAGATAATCAGACAAATTAACCTTCAGGAACAAAAAGGGGTGTCCGGGATGGAACACAACATATCAATATACTTCAAAAGGCACGTGAAAGAACCTTAAGAGGTTATTGGCGCCGTCTTGCTAGCATATTCCGGCATGCACGATAGCCGCAAAATCTCAACTCTCATCCGTCGAAACGTCCTTTTCATTCCCCGCGAATACGGGGTAAGTAAGGGAACAAAGCAAGCAAACGCCTAACTACAGCATTTTGAGCGATCCCGGACACCAACTTCCTAACCTTACTTACTTACCGCGAATAAAAATAAAAATAAAAAACTGTTACCTCTGCTTATCCTCCATCTTTCATACGTTCGCCTATATACTTCTTTGTTCTGCCTATGTACTTTCTTTGCAGACGCTAGGTTAGTGCGCTCGTTTCAACGGCTAATAATGTACATACGTTTGCCGCCCTGCATGAGCAAGCAAGAAAGCAAGCGACCGAGCAAGTAAGCTGTCTACCTTACCTAGCCTATTCAACCCTCCCCCCCGGAGTAAAGCAAGGTAAAGTAAAAGATGAATCCGCAACAAAGGAACTTTGAATAGAAGGGAAGGAGAAGCTTTTTTTTTTTTTTTTTTTTTTTTTTTTTTTTTTGGTTTGCCGGGCTAAGCTACCTATCCCACCACTAATTACCCTTAATACCACGTGAACACATGCACGCACGCACGCACTCTCTCTCTTTATGTCATATTTCTAAGGGGTTGGATCAACGGAGGTTCCTTCTTGAGCCAATTAAGTTGCGCCCGCGCGGAGGAGGTATCGCTTGGTTGGTTCCCATACAAAGTACTATTTATTCCACACGTGGGGAAGAAAGAAATCGGTGAGGTATTGTGTGTTGATCGGTCATGCACGCGATCACCTAGGTACATATAAAAGGTGGTATTGGAAGGTAGGTATCAAGTCGTAGCGCATATAGAGCCAGCCAGCCATAGCGTAGCATACACTGCTTACATCCGTATCGTACATTGAACATGTCCGCGATCTCTCTTTCATCACTGATGTACATCTGTATCGAACCAGGTACTACTTACTTGCATGGGGGTGGGGACGATGAATGGGGATGAAGATGGGATAAAGTTCCTAATACAGCATAACAGGAGAAAACAACAAAAAGTTCCGCCCCATCCTTCTATTATTCGAAATAGGCATTGTCTCTCGGCTTTCCCGATTCTAACTTTGACATTTTACTCTTGACGGAGACGGCAACCCTTGCCTTCAAACTACCTGGCCTACGGCATGTATGTACCTATATACATACATACATACATACATACATACATGTAGATGTGCATACATACATACGATTCCCACTGCCCCTCCTTTTCCCCAAAAATCCCTGCAGAAAATACCATCATCTCTGATGAAGGGAACTCAGCTGGTTGGTTCGGTTGTCATGGATGCTATGCAACAGCAGGAAAAAAAGATAGTTGCTGGGTATTGTAGCAGCAGCGGTAACGACAGCTCTTCTGGTTTTTCCTCGATGGGCACTACCCTACAAAATGCAATGCACGACCGTCCAATCTGTATATATAGGTATATACATATATATGTATACTGGGTATCTACTTAGACAATACAACCTGGTCGCACAGGAAACTGCAGTAGCATCACATATTCTACATACCTATGGAAGCGGTTGAGGTAATAAGCGTAGCAAGGTAGCTGTCATGTACTGTATTATATGGATGTATGTGTGTGTATGTATGTATTGTACGTAATGTACATGAAAAACCAGTCAGTTCTGGACCCGAACCAAGGAAATCTCGAAGCTGGAATATCACTCACACCACTACGTCAGGTGCGTGGTATGTATATGCATGCGATGCAAGTACGTGCGTAGATTACCCTGGATACTTACTTACCTGTCTACATACAGCCCAGCACCGTAGTCATGCTACTCACTCACTCACCTACTGAAGTATTCTTCCTGTGTGGGAAAGCGGTCAGGGAAATGTAAAGGGGGAGTATGTCTGCGTTCATGTATGCATTCATGCGATATCATCTGAGACGGCCTCGACCCGGTTGGGTGAACGCTTAATTACCTACTTACTTACCTACCTATCGTGGCATCATCTTACCAGTACGTAGAGTTTATCTAAGTTTTGTAGTGGTGGTTTTATTTTTCTAATCCTGTAATACCGTAAGTCATGTAGTGTACTTTTTAATTTGATGTCGCTTTTGGTCCCTGCGCTCGTCTTTATTTTCCCTTACTTACTTAGACGAGATGCAACTTATCATATCACACATACACATACGATACACAGACGCCTATTACACAAGTTGCTGCTGGGCTGGGCTGGGCTGGGCTGGGCTAGCCTAACCTAGGCTATATACGTGTACCGTAGATATAAGTAAGTAACCTAGATGCAGATGTATGTAAGTAAACTGGTTGAATGGACAACGCGAAGATGAGTGACGTGCGTGACCCTCATTCTTTATCTGTCTCTGCAAGAGGTTTCCGCGAACCCGGAAACTTCCGTTGGGCTGGGCTGCTATGCTATGCTATGCTATGCTATGTTTCCTTTCTTAAGTTAATTGAGCTTCGAAATACCTGCTACATCCCTATCTCAGCTCTCAGTCAGAAGAGTTTACTCTACTTGATCTCTAAGAGAGCAATGCCTGGACTAGGTCTGTATTGCGGTGTTGGCAAACCGAGCAACACATTGTCATTGTAGGTATAACTCTATGTTAGATAGATAGGTAGGCAGTTTATGTAAGGAAGTGCACATGCATCGACCGTGTTCGGATAGAAAGCAATGTCTACCCCATCCGTGCCTGAGTGATCGCACTCGTACCCGTCTTGGCTCGCCTGGATTTTTTCTTGGCAGGAGAGCCTCAATCGCTGGGCGATGCCGATGAATTCGGTTCCGAGTGTTGATACTGTTAACAAGGAAAAAACAAGCCTTTTTCCTTCAAGCGCATACATACATAACGCATCTTGATCGGATGGATGTTGGATGGGTGGCCGCTAGCGAACGGTACTTGACTTGCATCTGTGATTTCTCGGCGATCAGAACCAGATCCCGTCGAAAGAAAAGAAAAAGACAAACTACCTACCTACCTACTTAACCTAACAGTCACTCATACTTAATCGGCGCTGACTGGAGAATTAGGCGATTATGCCCGAAAAGAGGATGTTCGACATACATACATCTATCACATGTCTAGTCGGCATGCTTACTAGGTATCTATGTAGGTGCTCCTTGCACATACGAAGAGGAGAGAAAGAAGACATGTGCATTGCGGCCTACACACCTACATACAGCATACGCGAACCGGCTTTTTTTACTTATCTATCTGCCCCCCCGGCATGACGATGACGGGTAGGTAAACTGGTGGCGAGAAAAAAGTTGCCGCTTATGGCAAGTAGGTAAGTAGGCTATTGATTGACTGACCAGTTGCCTCCTTTGCCCTTCACCGACTCATTGAATGGGTAGGATTGCAGTTTCATTACCTACCGACCTACCTGCCGACCTGGTTTTCACGGACCATACTTTCCTATTATTATCATTTATTCTCCGCGTACGCCAGTGTCTCTTGCTTATCATCTCCGATACAAAGCGGGCATTATGCGGCGATCAGCTGGTTGGTTTTCGGCGACATATTGTGAGAAATGTCCGTCCGTCTAGATACATAATGCGTAGCTGGCCTAAGTACTCTTAAGTATAGATAATACGTACATGCATAGATACTGGAGAAGTCCTACAGCTGTGCGTGTGCGTGAGGTATTACCTTCTTAGGATTCCTGATTATAAATGTATATATATTTACTAACTAACTTATTTGCTGTGCCATAATTATAGTACCTAGTCCGGCTTATGTGCTGTACTTTTTCTCTTGCCCCATGGCGAAATGTAGGTACTAATTCCTTCAGATGACATATACGAATTAGTCACCCTTACATACATACATACACAGTGGACATTGGGGGCCAACTTCTAGAACTTCTCTTTCCGCAGAATTGCTGGGTAAGCTAAAGCCAATTACTAACGAGCTGAGCTAACGACGTTTAAAATTTTGATAAGACTTAATCTCTTCCTGTTGTAAATGTATGTAAGGCATGATACACACCGGTACTTGCATGCATACATATGTGTCAGGTATGTAGCTTGCTTTTTCTCCCGCACAGAACGTTCTTGGCTGCATTTACGGCTCGGCGCCGAAAATACGTAATACATAGTGGTGAAAATCGAGACGGAGGAGGGAGGGGTGAGAGGAGGGATATATCGGGGTTTGTATAGATCTGATTTGATTGCAGGGAAAAACAGGCTTGTTTGTTAACGAGAGGGAGAGCCTCCGTTCTATGCGCCAAGTAATTCTTAACTGCTGACTGAGCAAATGAAACAAGATGAGATGAGCCTCAAATAAGTATGTTATGTAAGTAAATATATAAGTAGACAGAGTGCTAACTCCCGGGTAAGCTCCTCGTAACAGGGGCTAGAATAGGTTATTAGGTTTCAAACCAAGAACTGAATTTGGAGCTGGAGACTTGTTTTTGTTACTGGGGTATTGAGACGGCGAGCAAGCGCATGGGCTCCAAGACGGTGTGACTGAGACGATATGCTCCTTCACCCCGTACTTAACTCAGTGGCGAGTGAGAGTAACACTAACGAGTAAAACACATGTGGGACTATATCGACACTGTTGTATATTGCAGACTAACTCTATGATTCTTATGAATTACGTGGTGAGCCTGTATCCAGGCTGTAGCGTATGTCCTAAGGTACATAGACAGTCATAAACTCACACAGTAAATTCGGATCACGGTTCGATATAATATAAAGATTGAATCAAAAGGAAATGGCTTACATAAAACCATCTATCAACTCACTCACTATATGCTCTACTATCACTGTCGTGAAAGGCGTGTCATGTATTACACTACTCCAACATAGCCGAGAAAATGAATGTACATCAAAGTCCTGATAGCCGCCTGCTCGTGAATGAAGTAGTAATTATCATCCTTCACGTTATCTTCGGAATATGGTTCGTGAGAATCTAGCGATGATAGTTCAGGATGTAGAGCAAATACCTGATCCTCATAAACATAGAATAGGCCGACCGATGGACCGTTCAACAGAGTAGCCAACGTATCCCAAACCCTCAAAGCATGCAGGAGAAGTTTGAATACCAATAAGAACTTATAACTTATATCACGATATCAGTTACCAGTCATGAGCATCTTACCCGGTACTTAGTCTAACTCATGAGAATAGGACTTAAGACACCTCACACAAGGGACTTTAGCTCAAAAGACTTCTGCTCTAAAAGGTTTTGATGACGGCTATTCACTCGAGGATAAGAAATGGGACTGAGGAGCGCTCACACGTTCATGAATTGCGCAGAATGATACATGGACTTATAATAGTTTCGATTAATAAAAAGATCTCAATGAAGACACTCACACACCTATTAATAGACGTGTTGATCTAGCTTCATTATAGGATGGCAGTTAGATCGTGGACATAGGGACAATTTTCTGTTTAGAGTTACATTCAAGGAGGAGGAACCATAAATTGGTATTTAGACTACCTAGTACTTGGGTGCAGGGCTCTTCCATAGTGTCATCCTTCTAGGTCCTCTGCCTTCTTAGTAGAAGATTGGTTGCTCCGGTGGTTCAACGGTGCAATCCTCGCCACCCCTGATAATGACATTCCATCCATCACTAGTGAACATCTGCGAGTAGTATTTTGTTAGCTTCAATATCAAGTGCACGTGGTGATCGAAGATGTGGTTCATTTGAGGTTGATATAAGTTAGGTAGTCGAAGCCTTGTCTCGCCACCCAGCAAGGAGGCTATACATAGATCACCTCACAAGCAAAGAAAAACATGAGATAAAGGGCGTGGAGGAAAACGACATCGAGAAACTAGGTTGGGTTAGTAGTATAACGTACCTGCCCTTGCACCTTGGTCTTATCATTAGGGTCGAGACACCCGTTATCTCCATCCATGAGAGGGTTCATCGTGTCGGCGATGACGACGCTGTTCGGGTACTTGTAGTCGAGGCTGTCTGCGCACACCCAGACGCCTGAGGTGTCGAAGCACGCAACCCGTCGGCAGCACTGCGCATCTGCGCCTAAGTCGGCTACTAGGTCGTAGAACCATGAATACGCTTCCCTGATCGCGGCTACATCGGCGTAAGGCCAGTCGTGGATATGGCAGTTCATCGGCCACTGGTTAGTTACATCTAATTAGCATATTGGATCCTGTCGAGATTCAAAAGTGAAGAGATGGTATTGAGATCCATTATTGCGCCTTCAGGTTACTGAGTGGATGGCCATATCATGTTGGTATTGAGGGTATCAAGTTGTTTAGGACTGGATCGACCAGGCAGCGATGGGGTATCGCTTGCTGGTGTCACAACTAGAGTGAACAGAGAAACAGGGGAACTGACGGTGTCCCGACGATTCTTTTGATCGGAAGTCATTTGTGCCATGCCCGCTACGGGCCCGGGCTTGCCGTGATGACCCAACGGCAGGTCAGTATCGGCTTCCGAGGCGTTATGACTGTCGTGGCGTAACATGCCTTGGAGGGCGGGGGGCAGCTAAGAGTAATTCTACGTGAGTGAGCTTGTCGCAAAGCATTTTGGGAAGACATTCATTGCGGCTTGCTTACTTTCTTAGCGCAAGCACTGGCGATCCATATAAGACCGATAAGCAGGCTTGCGTATCTCATGGTTGGTGTCGCGATGCAAGGTCGTAAAGTAGGGATTCCCAAGAAGATTCTTTTTGCTGCGCACATCGGCTGATGTGCCGAGCAGACATCCTCGGGAGAAGGTGCCCTACTTTATACGTAGGCAGTTGTGTTTCTTTCACTGGAATGTGGTGAAAGGGCGAAGCGCTTGTTGGTGCGGCCGGTCACATTGTAGCGAGCAGTCACGGATACAATTGATTGGCATTCCGCCTAGTTGGTAACACCTGCTCTGGGAAGCCCTGCCCGATTTCAGGACCGAATTGAATGCCTTCGATCTGCTCTCTTTTGATTCGTCAGTGAGTATCGCAGCCTAATTGTTGGGACGCGGGGGTGGTATTACTTTGTTTCATCCTGACCTATCTTAATGAGTTTTGATGTGAATATAGGTGTTTCATTCATACAAAGCGCTGCGAAGAGTAGAGACGTACCACTCTGTGGTCTTGAAGTTGGCTAACAGAGACCTAGGCTGTTGACAGCCAACAATCTGCTGTGGCACGGCTCAAAGCGCGGGCTTGATCTCGGACCTATAATGATAGGACGCCTTGCGTCCTTTGTGTACGCATGATATAAGTCTGCGTTGGGCATATATTGACGACAGCAGCGGTATCCCATGGCTCTGGGACGTTCCATTCGACCATGATGACCAACCCAGGTACTTGTGGCATCAAAACCAAACTACCGTCTGTCTCACTGGGTAGAATCAAATCCAAGTTTTTGGGTCATATATTCACATCTCACAGGCTCAAAAATATGCAATCGAGTGACTTAAGTAGACGAAGCTACTCCCTAAATCGGTACCACAACACGATAACAGGCCGGGGCGCATTTCTCTGACCAGGGAGTATTATACCTCTTTCGTGCCACGACAAATTGGGAAATGCTTATTATGCGGCCGTGAGAAGCTTATGTTTCTGGTCTTGGCTCTGGACTGGGCTGGATGAACACTTCCCTCCCTTGCAATTCGCTAATGTTTGTCCGCCTGGGGCCGTTGATCAAAGGAGAGGAGCGCCGCGATGGACAACCGCCTCTCCGCGATATACCACATAAGATGCTATCAGAGACAGATGGTAGTACGGAACACGACATTGAGAGATATGACGCACCAAACCTCTGAACGTTATTATTCATTTATTTGTAACCATATTCTCTATATCGCTTGAATGTGGGCTATTCGAAGACGGCCGGCACCCTTCGCTTGATCATGATTGCACTGGGTGTATCGGCGATCTTTGAAGTCCGGCAGGCGATTTCTTTCTCACGCGGTTGCGTTCTTCGCTTGCTAGGCCGCGATTATGATACTGGAACATCATGTGGTGCTCGTGCTCCGTAATGTCCCCGAGGACGGAGGTTGGGCACCACTTATATGTCCTTATCCTCTGCTTCTCCTTTTGTATGACGGGGAGCTAGGTCGTGGCAATAAGGCTCATGCACAGGTTTCCAGGCCTCCAAGACTTTTAGATGGCCACAAGAAAGAAGCCATAACCTGAAGATCTAGGCATAATATAACTCTGATAGTTACGACAGACACAAGATAGGGTATGCATAGGAAGAGATGTGTCGAATGGTGCATCTCTCCCTTTTACTCAGTATGTGAGGTAGTGCGATGTCTGAAGCGTTATCGTCGTTCGGCTGAGAAGCAACTAAGACGACGTGCTCGACCTCATTGCCAGTAGTCACTTTCCCATGATATCTCGATAAGCTTCTAGTCCCGTTCAGTGCCTTCTTCCCCTTCCCGGGCCATCGTTTATGAAACGAAGTTATAGAAGTTTTTGATCCCACCCATACCACGAGAGCATGCGCCGAGTCGACGGCCCCGCACTCCTTGATGGAAAATCGTACGATATCCCCTTTACCCTCTCGACTTCCCCACAGACCAAGACTCAAGGGTTAAATACCAAGGATCCATGATTGAGGCGCTTACATTACCAGAAATAGCTACTGGAGACCGCCTGGCAGGTGCGTCGGAACGTGCTTACAGAGAGGTAGGAGATTCTAGATGTGTAAGAATACGCATGTCATCCCGCGCACCTGCCGTCAGCTTGCCAGCATATCACCAGTTCGCCGACCACCATCGGGGGACCCTTTATTGGAACCTTTTAAGTAAGTGCAGGGCCCTGCCTGTGATTCGGAGACAGGCATACGAGAAGATTCGATGCCGACGAGCGGAGACAAATACACACCCCAATAACAGGATATCGCCTCGGCAGGCGAACTACGGCAGAAATATACGAAATACACTTGAATTCCCATTAAGTGAAAATTATATCTTGAGCGCCCTCGCTCTTCGCGATTTTGCAGCCGAGAGTTGCGAGTGAGGGGCTGTGGAACTTTTGTGGGTGTGGGTATTTGGAGAATTTTGCTTTACACTTGACCACGACTTCGTATCTAAGTACTAGGAGAATGGATCCTGGGAACAACGATTCACGGTGATGTACCCAGCATCAAGGGTCCAACAACTTTTTTTCATTTCCGAGAACAAACAGTTTCAAAACCTGGGGATGTGAAGGGCCTGCCCTCAGCCTTCTATGAACGTGGAATGTAACCTAACGGGTCCGATCAACATGCATCCGACTGACTGTTGGGCCATGTACTTGTTGGGGTATGATGCTTGAGTTTCTGTTCGGCGGTGAATCGGGGTCCTCAGCATACATATTGCACGTTGTTGAGTGTGTGTGGAGGGAGGTCCCTGCAGATTTCGGATCGGCTGGATATTATCTAGCAATTCCTTCGTTTTTTGCACACGAGCTCGCTTGATGTCAAAGCAAACATAGTACTGAAGCCTTCTCACTTATTGTGTACGTGTGCACAGCACGGCAAATCCTCTTTACTAAGACTTAAAGGACAGTCCCTTGACGGAGGGGATTAAGGGACCCTGCACGCTGCCCCGGAGCAAAAGTGGCCAAGCAGAGGGCCAAGCTAACGGCACAGCGGGGAGGGTCCCTTGAAAGACAGTGTCTCAGAACCTGACTTGCCTGAGACTATGTGTAGCTACTTGTGAGTGTGGGGTGATTAGGGGTCGTTAGGGGTGGTGATGGGTTCTGTAAGTAATCTGGCTAGCGCAGGTCAGCTAACTACGTAGCTATATGTAGGTTCTCGTGATAGTTAAACCGTACTCTGACAACCTACCTCTCCAATAATGTCAATTCGCCGCAAAAAGCAATGGGCAAGAGGTGCCAATTCCCTTGGGAGAAGAGTATCAATAACGATTTTTGCGGGCCGTTCCTAACAAAAGCTGAAACAAGATTTAGGTCCGACCAATGGGGTTGGACGCCACGAACAAGCATCAATTGATGACAGGTTTGCCACGCTGGCACAGCTTGCTGGCCAGAATGTGGGGGTTTTGACCAAGTCACATACCTTATGCAGATGCCTGGCTTTGCGTATGGCTGTAATCATTGGCCAATGCTGATGATTTGGGCTTGAGTTGGCTGGCTGATATGTACTTTTTCTGGACTTGAGGGAACGGAGGTTAAAGTAGGACCTCGCATCAACACAAACTCAAGGGCACAAAGAAATTATTACCGAAATAGAACTTAGGTAGAGACTCTGGCGCGCGAACATGTGAAGGGAGTGTGCAAATACATCTGTAGGCAAAGCTAAATTGAAAGTTGCTCTACCTTCTACCTCTTAGTATGTACCTAGGCTGCCTCAGGTACATGATTCCATCTTGATAACGCTGTAACGACTTGAGGGTTAGACATATGGGGCTTTTCGGCATTTACTAACAGATTGAACCTAAACGAGTCAGTCTTCACATGGCGTTCCTAGGATTGCATGGGAAAAAAAAACCTAAAAAAAAAAACCTGTGCTGTACAACCAGGAGTCATTCATTATGCTTGCACTCGTGTACTACGTATTATGCCATTATGAAACTTCATATTAGTACTAAGATATTATGTATAGTAAGGACAAAAGCCTAACATTGAAGCACCATGGTCTTGATACAGTAGTATCTCTGATAATTTCTAATACTGCTGTACAGCATACCTACCTAACCTACTCAAGTCATGTGCCTCAGGTACTAGCCTGCACCTGGTCTCACTTGCTCAGGTGCTCGAGGAGCTGGAGGACCCTTTTAATTCTAGACCTAACTCAGACCCGTGGCTCCGTCCACAACCCTGGCTCGGTATTAGCAGCAGGAGGCACTCTATTAGGCTCTTGCCTTAATTGGACCCGCTCTTGATCTGAAATGGAAAGATCCCCAACTTGGCCCGCCGGCCCTCATCATCCTCCAATCCTATCCTGCTCCAATTTTGGTGAAGTACTACGTAGTTGCGCCAGGTACCGTATGCCGCTGTACCATCGACTGTCATATACATCCGTCCTCAGCTTTTCCCATCTTTTCTTTCCTTCCGATGCTTCCATCTCGCCTTCGCTTCCTGCCCACCGATATTCAATCACATCGACGGCACTGACAGACGGCAGGGCCCTCTATCCGTCGCCCCTTTCTTGTGACGATTATTGAGAAATCCGTGACTGAATATACCACATTATTAAAGTACAAATACCCGCGCTGAGAGGGAGAATGCGGAATTGAGTTCTGGACCAAATACGTCACACTACAACCAACTACCTCGGCCATCGATACATTCAACCAGCATCTGGTGTATTACCGACCCTATCTGTCTACATGCGCATTGAAAATCGATTATATTCGCTGGATATCAGTCTCGAGAGTTGGTCGGCGCGAAGATAGTATTCGAGTTGTTGAGGCAAACAGTTTCTCCACATAACGTCTTCACGAGCGACACCAATCACCATCCGCCTTTTAAGGTTTATTCAGGGTTGTTGCGGCTTGTGTCTATGCACTTCACAGTTCGTACCTGGTTTAACCAAGATTCGGCCACCATCGGGATCAAGTCCATTTCATCTCCATAGCGCCTGCTACTTGCGAACGAGATATACGACTTTGGTTGTCACCCCGCCTCGGGCTCAGCTTTCTCTTCCACTTGATGGGTCCGTCCTAATCATCAACTCGGTCGAATCGCTCTTGAATACTGTCTCCTTGCTCCTTACGCCCAGTCGTAAAGCACTCAACGATGATTGCCATGACAAAGCCACCTTCGGATTCGTTCCTGCCCTCGGGGGCTGTCGAGCCCTTCGGCCGTTCTATAGCTCCCATCGCCCATCCGGACAGTCGCCCGAATTCAGTGATATCGCCTTTAGCTCTACCACAGCCTTTAAGACAGCGCTCCTATTTTGACAGCACCGCCGGCAAAAGGCTATCACCTCCAAACCACGCTCTTTCAACCTCTCATCCAAAATCACCTGCCTCCGGACGGTATCTTTCCCCCGATCGCGAGCTTCCGCCCACAAACGGAACAGCTGGCTCTGCCGTTGCATCACCCGCCATGCCTCCATCCAATTCTGAAAGCTTGTCGCCATTCGACTACTTAAACCCTGAAGCTTCCACCATTCTCCTCCAACGCAGAGAAGAGTACATTCGACGGTCGCAGGAAAGCTGGCTGGCTGAACGCACACATCTGGAGGCTAGTCGCGCTCGAGCCGAAGATATGCTTCAGGAAGAACGGAAATGGATGGACGAAGAACGACGAATGTGGGTCCAACAAAAGACCAAGGGGGAAAGTGAAATCGAGCACTGGAGACAAAGAGCCCAGGCGGCCGACAAAGAGGTGGCTAGACTTACGAATATACTTAAGAATTCGGGTGTTAATGTCAGCAACCTGACCGGTAGTCTTAATGGAATCATCGAAGGGGCTGTATCGATACATCCACCCGCAGTTCGAAACTCTGGGAGAAATTCTCACTCGGGCAGTGGATCGAGCAGCTACGGTAGTCCAGGGGCTGTTGGACGATCCAGTGTCACGTATCGAAGCCCATCAGATAGCATTTCGCCGGGTACTGTACCGCCTGTCCGAGGCTCAACTATACCAGAGTCGAACCCCTTTGTGCCGCTCGACCCGCGGATGCAAGGTTCGCCATCGTTAGAGACCACATCCCCTACCACCGACCGGATTCCGTCTATCGACATTCATGAAGTGATGCCGGAGCTGGAGGGAATCCGACTTAAAGCACCTGCCATTCAGAAACCTACTTTCAATGAAGAGAGGGCGTTGTCTCCAAACCTTGGTTCAAAACGAGGATCACCGCCAAATCCAAATAAGGGGTCGGCCGAAGCCCCGGTTAAGGCATCTCCCTTGAAAATGGCACAGGAAGCATTGCGCGCTCCAGAGCACCACAGACTTACGATGCATGCGGGACATACGCCAAATCATTCCGTATTTCTATCTCGGGCTCCAACTATTGACTCTAGTGCAGTGAATACAGCTGGTAGCTCCGGTGCTTCTACCCCAACAAATTTAGAGGAAGTGACGCCCAGAACCACAGACGAACGAGACCAGCTCAAATTAGCAACAGATCAAGAAGACCCTTCTCAGCAACTTCTAGGCGATCCGAGTCTGGCTGAAGAAGTTTTCTTGGAGCCTAGCGATGACGATCCCGCTCTGAAGGGGCCCCTCTGCCTTAAAAATCGACCGGCAGCTGATGAGATATTCCTAAGGAGGTTATCAGATAAGCTGGAAGAAGTCAAGGCGAATGACGCGACACCGGCAGTCCTCAGCGAGCTAGCTATCTCGGACACCACAGAAGAGTTAACCAACCTGAGGCCCGAGGTCGACGATGATGGCGTCCCAAATGACAGCCATAATGAGGACTCAATAAAGGATATCGAGGAAGAGATACCATTAAAGCTGAAGAAGAGCGATAACTTTGGCCAGCCTTTTGGCCAAGCTCGAGGCGGATTTAGCTTCTAAGCATGGATTACGGTAATGGCCGTACTAGAATCGTTTTCCGCCTGTGGACATTCAAGTTGCCATCCATTTGCCACCGTTCACTTTTCTTTGCTCTTTCTTTTGTTCCGCTCAAGCGCTAGGTTGGCTTTTTCTTGGATGCTCTATTGGGCGGACTCTTGATTGATAAGCATTGCATTCTCTTGAATACCTTCGCGATACCTTTTGTATTTTTGTGTACATGGAATTTCTACCTTCCCCTGGAGTTATGCATAGCGTTGATAGAATGTCGATGGGAGGAACCAGATGGCATCTCGATGGTCGGTGTTTATGATCTTTAAGAGGGTGTCTGGAGCCACCAAACTCAACATGTGTTCAATTGATTGACATTGGGCGGAAAGGAAAAAGGATTGTTGGCGCACTGACAAGAACACTGCACATATTATCTTTTTAAACTGGATAAGCGACGTCACTGGGATGATGAAGGAAAATTTGTATACTGTATCTTGTTCCAGGACAGGCTGTAACTGAGTCTTGCCAGCGACCAGCAGAGAATAAAGTAGTATATTTGCTAGCGTGACGATGCCATTGACGTCGCCCTACATATGATTTGCCGTTGATGGTAGAGACGTCTCCATCACATTATGTTCTACGTAGAGGTCCTTTTCAGATCAGGTGCCATATTTCTCAGGCAGAGCAATAAATGGACAGGAAAACAAGACCCATAAATAGGCAGTGGGTTTATTTATTTATTTATTTTACTCTTCACGCGCGGGATGACTAACTAACCACTGCCAACAAACGGGCATGCAACTTAAATAAATAAAAAGTAGGGGATGTTCCCAGCGTCTCCCTCTGTAGATGGATAAGAGATGAAATATCATGACTGAATTGAGCGGCCCTTAATAACCTATTCGTTGTAGCAAGTTTAATGTGAAGATTCAAATTGTGTTGTCTTTCATGTCAAGTTGTTTGTATGAAGGATCACAGCTGTATGTATTTGCGCAGTGTTAGACAGCCACTCGGTCTCTTAGAGGACCTATTTATGCAAAATTAAAGTAGTTTGAGATATAAAATGCTGTTTGTTTCTATTAGAAAAGCGTGAGGTTATGAGTAAGATGTAAGATGGACTTTGATCAAGTTGCTTGTTGTTGCTATTAGGTAGGTAGGTAATTATCAAAATCGGCCAAGACGAAGTAGTAAGCAGAGGGACGGGAATGCGGCTTCGTAATACTACGTACATGTTTTGTAGAGAAACAGTGATATTGCCCTAATAGCTTTGAGGACAACTATATTCTGTATGCCTATACGAAGCAACCAAAAGGATGACCTAACCTAGATCTCTGCTAATAAGTGAATGACTTCAACTGAATAACCGCACCGCAGGCAATAGGTTGAGTAGAAATACTGCATGTCTATATTCCTTTGACGTTAAATATAGGATTCTTAAGAATTTCTGATCTTGTAAACAGCTATATAAATGCAATATCTGTCACTCTTGGGAGCAAAGAGGGATTCCTTAATCACCAGGACCCCAGAGGGGCACCCCTAATCCCCTACATCTGTACCCCAGTATGGGTATGGCCCCGCATTTAGGGAGAAAGGTCAGTCTTGGCCTCTGAGTGAGACTTTACCCCCAACCCAATACCCCATATGAAGAGAATATGTCTGGTTCCAAGAACAAATCAGCTCGAAGAATGCGAATAGCAATTCTCTACTCTATTGAGTACAAGGGCGGAATTGACAGCGCGGTTGGGTCACGGCATCATGAGGCTTATCAACGTAGAGACGCTGGTGTTGGAGGAGTTCATGGGCTCGTGCTCCGCCGATCAGGAGTACGCCATATTATCGCATACGTGGGAGGACGGCGAGGTCATGTTCCAGGATTTTACTAGCCCCGACATGCGGCGGACGGAGATGAAAGGGTTCGCGAAGATCAAGAAGGCTTGTGAGCTCGCTAAGAAGGACGGGACCAGATTCGCCTGGGTAGATACGTGCTGTATCGACAAGACGAGCAGCGCCGAGCTCACCGAAGCTATCAACTGTACGTGCAATAACAACAATATGGCCCAATCTCGACGATCTCGCGTAGACCCCTGACTAAAGCCGTCCCATAACGCAGCTATGTTCAGTTGGTATCGAAATGCTAAAGCCTGTTACGTGTGGTTGGCAGACTTGCCTGTAGCCGACGACGGGCTTATCGAGTCGCTTTTTAAGAAATGCAGATGGTTTACTCGCGGCTGGACATTACAGGAGGTAACTCATGCACGGTATTTTCTTGCATATGCGTAAGCGATAGCGGTTTGATGAGCTAAGATGCCTTACTTCGAACCTAGCTTATTGCACCGAGGAATGTCGAATTCTATGACCGAGAATGGAATTTTCGCGGAACTAAGAAAGAATTAAGAGACCTAATTGCAGACGCCTCGAAGATCCGGGCCGAGGTGCTAGAGAAACCCGAGCGCCTCTACGACTTATCAATCGCTCAGAGAATGTCATGGGCGGCAACGAGAGAGACGACGCGGATTGAGGATATCGCGTACTGCCTGCTCGGTATCTTCGGGGTCAACATGCCGATGTTATATGGCGAAGGGCAGCGTGCTTTCACTAGACTACAGGAAGAGATTGCGAAAGAGACGAACGACCTGAGCATCTTCGCGTGGAAAATGATCAACAAGGACCAGAAATTCCACGGCGTGCTTGCGACAAGTCCGGCAGACTTCCGCGAATGCGGCGCTATCCGACTGATCGATGACCCCATGTTCATCCCCGAATGGTCGATCGGGAACAAGGGTTTACGGATCCAGACCGATTTGATTGCAGGAAAGAACGGGACCTACCTCTTCCGACTGAACTGTAAGGACGAGTCCAAGCCGTCGCCGATCAGCATTTGGCTCAAGGACCACGGTCGTGGGATGTACAGCCGGGAGCGCGCCTCAGAATACGGCGATTTGGCACCGGCGAACGACCCGCGGCCCGTAGAGAGCAACAAGAGCATCTACATCGCGAAGCAGCTGAGTGCCTCGCGGTCCCGGGAGCTCGAGGGGAGCCACCGCGGCGCCATCTTCCTCCGACACAACGTCAACTCTGCGAACGAATACCTGTTCAACACATACCTGTTCAACACTTGGGCCGAAATCCCGTTCCCGGACTTCCCCTTCTCGGCCTGTGCCGTGCTCCCTGAGTGTAGCTGGAACTCGCAGCGACGCATGGTGCATACGCAGGGCGTGGCCGAGTTCAACGGCTTGGTCTACTTCGGTCCCCGGCGTGAAAAGATTACCCAGTATAAAAAGAATAGCTTGTTGAATGCGCTCAGGGGCGAGTGGTTCATAGTCGCGTTTGGGTGCACGCCTGGCACGAAGCCGTGGGTCACGCTGCACGGAAAGACTGATGAGCAGGGGTTGAATCTCTTGCAGGTCGGCATGAAGGATATACAGCGCATGGGCGCGCTGGCTAGAGAGAAAGTTGGGCAGCCGTTGAGGACCACGATATATCAATGCGATGGCGTGCCATGGAAGGACGTGGTTGTGTCCTTGAACTCCGGAAAGTTGGATGGCGAGCTGGTGTATTATATTGATCTTAACGTTGAGGAGGCGGAGGGGCTGCTACCGGCCTGACGCGGGCTTGAGAAGGATTCCTTTGAGATTGGTGTTATACATGCATGCATTATACCAACTTAGTAGATCACCTATCTGCCTAGAAACATAGAGAGCGAGTAAGCTTCCGTTGATCTGAAGTGTTTTCTTGCACATGGTCCGCCCGAGTTAATATCGCAGCGACTTATGAAAGACCACATGGCACAACTGAAGAGGGCTGGGCAGGGCGGCACAAGGACAAGACTGTGGGTGAACTCCTAGTCAGACATGGACATGAAAACCGATGAAGCCGGACCGCTAACTTGAAAACCATAGGTTCTGCAACAACACTGCGAATTCTTCGACTCCGTAAGTTGTCCTTCCATCCCTCCTCCCCGTACCTCAGCTAGCTGCAATGCTAACACCGTATGCCCATCAACCCAGGACCATGACGGCGTAATATGGCCGCACGACACATACCGGGGTTTCCGCGCTCTCGGTTTCGGCATTTTCCTCGCCTTGTTAGCCGCCTTCATCATCCACGCCAACTTCTCCTATCCCACCGGCACGAGCTACATGCCTGACCCCCTTTTCCGGGTGTATACCGAGCGCATCCATAAGGACAAACACGGGAGCGACACGGGCACCTACGACACCGAGGGACGCTTCCTGCCGCAGAAGTTCGAGGACGTGTTCGCCAAGTATGCGGACGGAAGGGACTATCTGACTTTTTGGGATTTGCCCGATTTGTTGAAGGGACAGCGGTGTATTGCCGATCCTATTGGCTGGTTTGGGGCTTTTTTTGAGTGTACGTTGTTGCTGCCCTCGTTTTTCCTCTTTTCTTATATTAGAGATTTCTTCATTTTTAGGTCAAAGTATGTGGTTATTTGGTTGCTATTACTGACAAACTTTGAAAAAATATATAGGGCTGGCGACGTGGTTGATGCTCTGGCCTGAAGATGGCAAGATGCGGAAAGAAGATATTCGACGCATCTATGATGGAAGTATATTCCATGTCGTCGCTCGACGGCGCCGTGAGAAGAAACAAGCGTAAACTGCTACTATTTAGGTCTGATACGACAGAGAAGGATTCGCGAAGCGGGTTCAAGTCAAATGTCTTTCACTTGGACTGAGATGTCTGGTAGTGACTGGCTGATGTTGAAGTATCGTTATTGCCATTCAGACGGAGACTAGCAGGAGCATAGACGACGGCGCTGAAATAGCGATATAGTTCTTAATAGATTTCATAGTCAAGTCATGCTTTTACTAAGAACAGCTTGTGTGACTACACGCATCGCTCGATAACATATTTACAATTGCTGTACATTTTAGATATAAACACTTCACCACGCTTACGAAATTTGCCATAGGCAAACTCATGACACGTTGTTTACTTGGATGCCAACACAGTTCATGTATCGCAGAGTAAGAACGGGATATTCTTAATGCATATGGGGATTCTACTGGGATAAACTATCTTGTTGAGAATATCCTGAACTTATACACAGCTCCAAGAATCGAGAACCTAGCTGGGCTTACCAGGAAAACTGTTCCTCAGCCAATCTCTCCGTCAGCTTCCAAAGTCTCTCAGCACCAGCGCTCGACACGGACGTAGGCAATGCCTTGTCGGAGATCTGGCAGTCGTCCAAATAAACGCCATAGTTCTCCTTGCCGTCCTTGGTCACACCGGGTCCTAGCTTCGGATCCAGGGCGGCGACCAAGCTGGTCGAGGCGCCCGCGCCCAATGTCTTGAAAGTGTACACGCCCGCCTTGCCCAATTCTTTGATGCCTTCCAAGATCTCGGGCTCGAAGCTGCGCACCAGCTCCGTGTGTATGACTCCCGGGTGCACGGCGAGCGAGAGGATGCCGTACTTCTCGTAGAGGCGCTCGGTCGCACCAATGGAAAACAAGACGTTGGCCACTTTGCTCTGGTTGTACCCTTCGAGGCCGACGTACCGCTTGTTCCTTACGTCCTTGTAGCCCCACCTCTCGATGAAGGGATAGTTCGGCTGTTCATCCTCGGGGAGGTCTTTGTTCAATGTTTCGAAGTTCGTGTCGCTCCAGCGCATCCTGGCGATCTGGGGGGAGCCCGAGGTGACGTTGACGATGCGAGTCGCCCCCTTGGGACTTCCTTGGGCGGCCTTGATGAGCTTCGGCATGAGAGAGCAGGTCAGTAGCCAGTGACCGATATGGTTGGTAGCAAAGTGCAACTCGATGCCGTCTTCGCTCAGCGTGCGCTCAGGAATTCCCATGACGCCGGCGCTGTTGATGATGATGTCGACCGTGGGCACGTCAATCCATGACAGAACCTCGGCAGCTGCCTGTTTCACCGACTTCTGGCTCGAGAGATCGACCATGAGAGGTCGATAGTCCACGCTTGGGAATTGGGCCTTGAGGAGGTTGATGCACTTATCGAGTTTTGCCGGTGTGCGCCCGGCTAGGATGAGGTGCGCGGGAGATTGCGACGCCTTTGAGACGAGGGAGATGAGTATTATTAGTATTACGTACCTTCTCAACCACGATCAACCGGAACCGAACTTACAAATGCCTGCATAGTTGTATAGCCAATACCGTCGGCGTTCGCGCCTGTCACGAGGACAGTCTTTCCGCGAATACCATCGCTGAAGGCTTTCGCGACCTCGAGAGCCTCTGTTTTTTCGTTAAATCCGGGGTAGGTTGTGGCCGGCATGATGATGAGCTCGGTATGGAGTGATTACCAAGTGCTAAGATGGTGCGAAGAAACGGAGAATGGCTCGCTGTCT